>ERZ802830.363-NODE-363-length-45293-cov-35.1069_pt1 | contig 45293 bp, 36 predicted proteins | sample MGYA00345654_ERZ802830 | MGnify/ENA primary metagenome ERZ802830 (study PRJEB30503, sample SAMEA104212375) | marine metagenome | biome: Westerlies Biome; feature: [SRF] surface water layer (ENVO:00010504) within the epipelagic zone...; material: water...
TGACCACGGTTCATAAAGCCGTTCGCACCCGTCTTGTGCGAGGCTTCAAAGTCGGTCAGAAACTTCAGCGCCTTGGCACCGGCATCCGAAGTATAGGCTACGGTCTTGCCATCATCAGAATAGGGCTGGCCACCGTAAAGCCTGATCAGAACTTCGCGCCACCAGTGGTGATCCTGGCCATCAGTATCGACCGCAAAGCCGACACTGAGATAGTTGCCGTCAGAATCCGTCTTGGTCAGCTTCTTGGCATAATCGACAAACTCGTCCAGCGTTTCAGGCGGACCAGACAGGCCAGCCTCGGCAAACATGTCGGTATTCCAGAACAGGGCCAGCGAGCGTACAGCCGTCGGCAAACCCCAATATTCGCCATCAACCTTCATCGTGCCAACCATCGGGAAGAACTCTTCCTCAATCTTGGCATGCGGGAAAGCAGAACTGGAAAGCGGCTGGATCAGCCCGCCATCGCGATAATCATTCAGCCATCCGTAATAGAGCTGAACAACGTCCGGTCCGTCACCGGCAGACACTGCAATAGCCACCTTTTTGCGATAATCCGCATAAGGGAAATGCGTGTGCTTTACCGTTATGCCGGGGTTGGCTGCTTCAAAACTCTCGATCAGCTTGTCTACTGCCTCAACGCGACTGGCATAGGTATATTGCCAATATTCGATTTCCACCGCCTGGGCCAATCCGCTCCATACGAGCGATGTGCCACCGATGGCCAGTGCAAAAGCTGATTTCAACCACGTCTTCATCCGTCCCTCCGTCTGCTGCATGCATTTCTCAAAAGGTATTTACCTTTGCTAATGTAAAAACCTATGATACCACTTTCCATGTTGTCAAAGGAAAAGCGGACCACACGCAAAAGCATTACCTGCTTTCGGTCCGTCGTCAGTCGGACATGCCCGCAACGGCATCAGTGACAACATATTCGAGTCCGGGGTTTTGATTTGGAAACGCGCTACGCCACATTGTCGAATCAGCTGACCAAACGGATTGGTACCGGCGAATACCGGGTGGGTGACTATCTTCCAAGCGAGAAACAGCTTGCCTCAGAATTCGGGGTCAGCCGGCCCACAGTGCGCCGTGCCCTCGATTATGTTGAGGCCCTTGGCCTGATTTCACGGCGCCGCGGCGATGGCACAAAGGTGCTGGCGGAAAAGCCGTTTACCGAATACCGCTACACCACGCGACCTGTTGATGACCTTCTCTACGGGCGGGGGGCTGAGCGCATTGTCACCGGCCAGAATGACATGGTGTGCGACGATGTGCTGGCAGCCCGTCTGGGAGCAGCACCAGGGTCGCGCTGGGTTCATGTTTCGCAACATCGCAATGATCTCGATTCTGGTGAAATGCTGGTTTGGGGTGATGTCTATATCGATCAGCAATTCAAGGGCATTACCGACCGCATAGCCAACTATGACGGTTTCATTTGTGACCTGATCGAAGAGGAATACGGAATTGCGGTCAGTGAGATTCAGCAGACAATTCGACCTGTTACCATCCCGGATGCAATCTGCGCCGAGATGAAACTGCCAACCGGGTCACTCGGGCTGGAGATGACGCGTCGGTATCTGAACTATCTGAAACAGCCTGTGGAAGTGTCGATCAACATCTTTCCCGCCGAAAGATCCGCCTACACAATCACGCTAAGCCGCACCCAGGAAAGGGCCAGGGACCGATGAAAAAGGACTTCATCACAAGGCAGGAACATCGCCAGCCACTGCGACATCTTTATGGCTGGCTGAAATCTCTGCAATCCACCGTGATCTTCATGCAGACAGGGGCGCATCCCGATGATGAAACATCGCGCATGCTGGCCCGATTGTCGCTGGGTGACGGCATGCATGTGGTGTATGTGAATGCCGTGCGCGGTCAGGGCGGCCAGAATGCGCTGGGGCCGGAACGCGGCGATGCGCTGGGCTATCTGCGAAGTGAAGAGCTGTTTGAGGCAATGAAGGTCATCCGGGCCGATATCGGCTGGCTTGCCGAAACACCTGATGATCCGATCCGTGACTTCGGATTTTCCAAGTCGGCCGAACAGACCTATGAACATTGGGGCAAGACACACACATTGCGCCAGATGGTCAAGATGGTCCGCCTGTTCAGGCCGGACATTCTGATCCCCACCTTTCTGGACGTGCCAGGTCAGCATGGGCATCACCGCGCGGTGACGCAAACAACTCTGGCTGCGTTTGATGAAGCCGCACGCGCCGACAGTTTTGACGATCTGGGCCTGCCCGTCTGGCAAGTGAACGCGCTGTATCTGCCAGCATGGGGCGGCGGGGGCGGATCATATGATGACGAGGTACCACCACCAGATGCCACGCATGAAATTCTGACCGGTGATTATGATCCGGTGCTGGGCGGCACATATGCACAGGTCGGTGAATGGTCACGTGCCTGCCACGCGACACAAGGCATGGGCCGGCCCGTTGATGAAGAGGAAAGACCGGTTCCCCTGCATCAGCTGCGCACAGCAAGCGGCACGCCTGTCCACAGCAATCTGACCGAGGGTGTGCCTGAAACGCTTGCCGCTCTGGCGGCGCATTGTAACGCTGATGCTGATGGCAGTTCTGACGCCGGGCCGCAGTCTGCCACCGATGCACAGCAAGCCGCTGCGGATGCGTTGGCGGCATTCCCTGACAGCAAGGCCGTCATGGGCGCGCTGTGCCGCCTGCAATCTGCGCTGCTGACACTAGATGCACATATTGTGCCGGCGCACAAACATCGTGTGCAGCTGAAAATGCGCCAGGTTGCCATGGCGGCAAGCGAAGCCGCCGCGTTGCAACTGCATTTTGAAATCAGCCCCACGGTGCCCGAAATCGGCAGTACGGCCGAGGCGAGGCTTAGCTGGCATGTGGCAGATACCGCCAATGCCCCCAGACTGTCTGCAACGCTGCAGGGGTCTGGCCAGCTTGATTGCGGCGCCTTTTCAGACACAGGTGATGCGGGCCGGCGGCGTGCGATGACTGCACCGCTGACAGTTTCAGCACCACCGATCGATGCAATGGCAGGATGGCATGGCATCATGGCCGGTCCGGCCAGCCTTCATGCCGAGGTCTGTCTGCATGTCGGGGACAGTCAGTTTGTTTTGCCGCTCTGCCCCGACACGATCTTTTCCACCAAGCCGCGGCAGACCGGACATATTGCTCCGGCGCGCACCTTGCTGCGCCTTGGCGAGGATACCGGCTTTGATATGCAGCTTTTGCCTGATGCAACAGTACCAGCGGCCGAGGATGCAAAACTGTCCCTGCCGGATGGCTGGCAGTTTGAGGCAGCACCAGCCGCATCCAGCACCGGCATGTCAGGCCGGGTGACCCTGGCATCGGACGCACGGGCCGGCCATTACCGCATTCACGCAACTCTTGCTGATGAGCCTGTCTACACCGCCCAGGAACTGGCCTACGCGCATATACGCCGGCAGACACGTTTCTCGCGGGCTGCAGCTGATATCGCGCTGGTGGATACAGCTGGTCTCGACGGGCTGACAATTGGCTGGATTGATGGCGGCGTTGATGAAGCCCACCATTGGGCCGGTCAGCTTGGCGCGCAGATTGTCCAGCTTGATGATTCCGATCTGCAATCCGGCAGCTTTGACGGGCTGGATGTACTGGTTGCCGGTGTCTTTGCCGGCGGCACACGCCCGGTGAATCAGTCGATGCGTTACATCCGGCCATGGATCGAGGCTGGTGGACATTTTGTCAGCCAGTATCACCGCCCTGTCGATAACTGGGACCGGGCCACAAGTTCGCCGCTGCCCTTGCAACCGGGCACCCCGTCAATCCGCTGGCGGGTAACAGACGCATCCGCACCCGTGCAGATGCTGCAGCCGGATCATCCGTTATTTGCTGGCCCGAATCCGATCACCGACAAGGATTTTGGCGGCTGGATCAAGGAACGCGGCCTCTATTTCGCATCCGAGTGGGATCAGGCCTATGTGCCGCTTCTGGCGATGTCTGACAGTGGCGAAAAACCCCTTGAGGGCAGCCTGCTTGCTGCAGAGATCGGTGCGGGAAGCCATGTGCATTGTGCCCTGAACCTGTTCTATCAGATGGACCACATGGTTGTCGGGGCGTTCCGCCTCTTCGCCAATCTGCTCACACCCTTTAACGGGAAATGAACGCCACGCCAGCCGACAATCTGGGCGGTCTGCGATTTCTGATTCTGAATGAGCTGTTCACCCTCAGTCATCTTGTGATCGTGAAGATGCTGGGAATCGAATTTGCCTCTGTGCAGATTGTGTTCATTCGCTGTCTCAGCAGCGCAGTTATTCTTGTCCCGTTACTGGCCTGGCGCGGGTCGATAGCGGATATGCATACACAGCTCGGCCTGAACAGCCTGCGGGTTTTGCTGTCATCGGTTGCCATCACCATCAACTTTTTTGCCATCTCGCAAATCCAGCTGGCTCAGCTAAGCACCATTGGTTACCTGCGGCCAGCCGTGACATCGCTGATTGCCTATTTCTTTCTGCGAGAAAGCCAGTCATGGCAACGCTGGGTGGTCATTGTGATCGGGTTTGCCGCCGTGCTGTTCATTTTCTCTCCAGAGGACAGCCAGCTTCAGCTTGTGGCGCTTCTGGCACTGTTGGGCATGTGCTGTGGCAGTTCGGCGACAATCCTGCAGAAATTTTTGTCGCGTGAGATGAGCGATCTGCCCCTGATGGTCTGGTACTCGGTCGGCGTCGCCCTCGTGACAGCCCCCTTTGCCTTGTGGGTATGGTCAGCGCCATCACCGGGCGAATTGATGCTGATGATCATGACCGGCCTGTTTGCAACGACCGCGCAATTCTTCTTCATACGCGCCTTTCGTCGGGCCGATGCCAGCTTTCTGGCACCGATGTTCTATTTTCACATCGTGCCCGCCACCCTGATCGGCCTGTTTGTCTTTGCCGAAATTCCATCGATCAACACCATGGCAGGTGCTGCGGTCATTTTGGCCAGCCTTGTTATCATGACTCTCCTCGAACGGCGGCGGCAGTGATCTGATGCACAGCGCGAACATTCTTGTATTCGAGGGGTCTGAGCAGGCGGCAGTCGCTGCAGGTGATGCCTTCATTGCCTCTGCCCGGACCAGCGGCACGCGCCCGGTCGGGCTTGCCACCGGCCAGACAATGACACCGGTTTATGACCATCTTCTGACAATTGACGGTCAGGCGAATGGCTTGTTTGCCGACACTGTATTCTCGCAACTGGATGAGGTGATTGGCCAAACATCGCCCACTGACAGTTTTGCCGCCGAAATTACCACCAGCCTGTTTTCACAGTTCCGCGCCACGCCTGCCGGGTTTTTGATGATTGACGGTCAGGCTGGCGATCCTGCCAGCGAGGCCATGCGCCATTGTTCTGCCATTCGCATGGCTGGGGGACTGGCGATGCAGCTGCTTGGCATCGGGGTGAATGGCCATGTCGGCTTCAATGAGCCAGGAAGCCCTGATAGCAGCCGGTGCCGGGTTGTTGATCTGGCAGCCAGCACAATTCAGCGCAACGGATATGATACCGGCATGCAGGGGATCACCCTTGGCATCGCTGATATACTGGCAGCTGAACAGATCATCCTCGTCGCCACTGGCGCGGCAAAGGCAGCAGCCATCAGTGCGATGATTAACGGCCCAAAGACACCCGATTGCCCGGCAAGCCTGTTGCGCGATCACCCCGATATCCGGCTATTTCTTGACAAAGAGGCAGCCGGTCAGATCAGCTGACAACACAAAGGAGGAGGTTTCAATGCGCTATCTTCACACAATGGTCCGGATCACCGATGTCGATGCATCACTGCATTTCTATTGTGATCTTCTGGGCCTCGAAATGGTCAAAGCTGTTGAAAGCGAAAAGGGGCGCTACACGAATTACTTCCTGTGTACGCCACATGACAAACAACGCTATGAGGACACACGCTCACCAGCTCTCGAGCTCACCTATAACTGGGATCCTGAAGACTATACAGGCGGGCGTAATTTCGGGCATCTCGCCTATCGGGTGGATGACATATACGCCTTGTGCGAAACGCTGATGGCGGCCGGCGTGACCATCAACAGACCGCCGCGCGACGGCAACATGGCTTTTGTCCGTTCGCCTGATGGCATCTCCGTTGAATTGTTGCAGGAAGGCGACCCGCTTGATCCTGCCGAACCCTGGCAGTCAATGGGTAACACGGGCAGCTGGTAGTCGGCAGTTGCGCCATGTCTGGTTCATAGCGGGCAAAGACCCTGCCTGCTATTGCTGCGCGTCTGATCGCGTCTCATGCTGTCAGCAGTCGATGCTTCAAATAGGGATTGTCGAGCGCCGCCCGCGCACCCTTCAGCCCGGCATCGGCATCTGTTGACAGCCATACAGGAACATTGGCCAGAAGATGTGACATGGCGCCAACAGCGCGAAAACGCTGCGCAAAGGGACTGGCATCTATCAGCGGGGCAAGGCGCGGGACAATGCCGCCAGCGATTACCGCGCCGCGCCAGCACCCGATCGTCAGCACATGATCGGCCATGACGCTGCCCAGAATGCCGAACATCAGATCGACAGCATCCCGGCATATACCAGCCTCAGCCAGCGCAGTGGCACCAATCTGGTCAGCTGACATGAACTGGTCAGCCGACATGAACCGGTCCGCCTGCTGCGCAGGCTTGGCATTTTTGTCCTGAATAAGGAATGCATAAATTGCCTCAAGGCCGGGTCCGCTTGCCAGATGTTCTGCGATGACATGTTCAGTCCGCTTCCGCATGAAAGCGTCCAGATCGTGTTCGATATCGGTCTGCGGCGCAAAGCGGATATTACCGCCCTCACCCTCGATCGGCAGCGGTCCTTCTGGCAGCGGTATCAGGGCAGACACGCCAAGTCCTGTCCCCGGCCCGATCACCAGCAAAGGGGCAGCGATATCCGGCCTGCCGTCCAGCAGTTGTTCATGACCGGTGCCAATCTCACCAGACAGGATTGATGACTGGGCCAGCGACTGCGCCGTGAAATCATTAATCACCAGCAGGCCGTCAAGCTGAAGATTCGCCATCAGCTGATGTTTGGCGAACTGCCAGTGGTTATTCGACACCTCGACAAGCTCGGCATTGACCGGGCCGGCAACTGCAAGGCTCAGCACATGCGGCGTGCGTGCATCTTCACCCTGCTTGATAGCTTCGGGAACGGACGCCAGAAAATGCGCATAAGCATCCTCAACCCCGGCAAAGTCGGCGCAGCGCAGATAGGTGACATGCTGCAGCCGCAAACTCTTCGGCGAGGAGATTGCAAACCGTGCATTCGTGCCGCCAATATCTGCAACAGTCACCGGCATAATGCTTGAACCTCTGGGTGGAAGGGCTGTCCTGCATGCTGATCACCTTCGCGTCGCATGCTTGTTGTGTCAGCAAACGACGCTTGTCGCTGTCAGCAAACAGCTTTATTGGCAGGATGTTGATGTTTCACACCCGCAGATATCTGGACATCCTTCGCGCAACACGGCGCAAAATCAAGCAATATGCCGATTTGCCATAGCTATCATTCAGCCTCTGCTATCCAATAGGCTCTGGATGTTCGGGCGTTAAGTCACTAAATCTGTGTCTGTGAAGAGGAGTTGATCATGCTAGTTGTAATTTCGCCTGCAAAAAAGCTGGATATGAGCCCGGCCAATGGTGTTGCCGCCACCAGCCCGGCGTTTCTGGACAATGCGATGGAACTGGCAGGTGTCGCGCGCGGCTTGTCGCATGATGATATCCGCTCGCTGATGGGGCTGAGTGATTCCCTCGCCCAGTTGAACACCGAACGGTTTGCCGCCTTTGGCACTCAGGATAAAAAGCCTGCCGCGCTCAGTTTTGCCGGCGATACCTATCAGGGGCTTGAAGCGCAGTCACTGGATGCAGATGACATGGCCTGGGCGCAAACCCACTTGCGTATCCTGTCTGGCCTTTATGGTGTGCTGCGCCCGCTTGACGAGATTGAGCCATATCGCCTTGAAATGGGCAGCAAGCTGAAAACCGGCCGCGGCGCATCGCTGTATGACTATTGGGGATCAGACATTGCCAATGCGCTGTGCGAACAGGCACAGGAAACCGGGGCCTCGGCGCTCGTCAATTGCGCGTCGCAGGAATATTTTGGCGCGGTTGACCAGGCCGCCCTGTCGCTGCCAGTCATTACGCCCGTTTTCAAGGAACTGAAGGACGGACGCGCACGCATTGTCAGCTTCTTTGCCAAAAAGGCGCGCGGTGCCATGGCCCGCCACATCATCCAGACACGTGCGCAGGACCGTGACGCGATAAAGGATTTCACGGCTGGCGGCTACCGGTATCAACCGGACCAGTCAACGCCCGAAGCGCCGGTATTTCTGCGCGACTATCCGGCCGCCTGACCTGCGGCCCGCCCCTGCCCACTGAAAGCATCACATGTCGCATTTTTTCGAGGAGCTGGACTACAGCAAAACACCGCTTGGTGAGCTCGTGTTGCGACGGCGGCGCATTCTGAAACTTGATCGCGATGTGGTTGAAGTCATCCTGAATGACGAACATCTGATGTCGGATTACTTCACCGTATCTGAAGTCGCGCTCGCCAATATCCCGATGGCCCTGCTTGCTGCTGATGCGCCCGACATTCTGGTTGGCGGCCTCGGGCTTGGCTACACCGCCGATGCTGTTCTCGGCCATGACCATGTCCGTTCACTGACCGTGATAGACTATCTGGCGCCGGTCATCAGATGGCATCATCAGGGCATCCTGCCGCTTGGCACAACACTGTCAGATGATCCGCGATGCACCCTTGTTGAAGGTGACTTCTTTGCCCTTGCACGCAGCGGCGACGGGTTTGACCCGCAGGTGCCCGGCCGGTGTTTCGATGGCATTTTTCTGGATATCGATCACACTCCCGACTTTTATCTGAACCCCTCACATGCCGGTTTCTACAGCGATGACGGTCTGCACCGGCTGTCTGGGCAGTTAAAGCCGGGCGGCATTTTTGCGCTCTGGTCGAACGACCCGCCGCAGGAAGAATTTCTTGGCCGGTTGCGCCAGCATTTTGCGCGCGCGCAAGCCGAGGAAGTGGTGTTCTTCAACCCGCTTCTGGAGGAAGACTGCGTGCAGACAGTGTATATAGGCATATCACGCGATTAGGGGATGTCGGCATAGATTGCGCAAGGCCGCTACCCACCTCAGACACAACGTCAGATGCATCGCCCACCATCGATTTCCATGCCGATACCGGTAATCATCGATGCCTCATCCGAACACAGGAACAAAGCCGCGCTTGCCAGATCCTGCGGCGTTGAGAACCGGCCGATCGGGATTGTGGCGAGGAACTTTGCGCGCATCTCAGGCGTGTCTTCACCCAGAAAGCGTTTCAGCATCGGTGTTTCGCCTGCCACCGGGTTCAGGGCGTTGACGCGGATGCCATGCGGTGCCAGTTCGACAGCCATGCTCTTTGTGGCGGTGATCATCCAGCCCTTTGAGGCATTGTACCAGCTCAGACCGGCGCGGGGTGACACGCCTGCGGTCGATGCGATGTTCAGGATCACGCCGCTTTCCTGACGTTTCATCACCGGAACAACGTGGCGTGCGGACAGATAGACAGACTTGGTGTTGACCATCAAGACGTGATCAAATTCATCTTCCTCAACATCCTCCATCGGCTGCGGAAGATGCGTTGTACCCGCATTATTGATGAAGATATCGATCCGCCCATGTGCGGCCATTGCGGCATCGACCAGCGCTGCCATGTCGTCAGCCTTGCTGACATCACCCTTCACCGCCAGCCCGTCCAGCCTGTCTGCCACCACCTGTGCGGCCTGAAGATTCACATCGCCAAGGACGACTTTTGCCCCTTCGGCCACAAAGCTTTCGGCGATGCCGGCCCCAAAGCCTGACCCGCCACCGGTGATCACCGCAATCTTGCCATCCAGTCGCATTCTGCGCCGCCCCTTTATTCCTGCTTGTTCAGAAGGGTCATCAAAGCGTGACCCATAACCTTGGCGCTGTCGAGCATGTCGGTGATGCCGATCCATTCATCCGGCTGGTGTGCCAGTTCCAGAATGCCCGGCCCATAGGCGACACAGTTCTTCAGGCGGCCAATGCGGTCGATATGTTTCTGATCATAGGTACCCGGTGAGACTACGAATTCAGCTTTCTGTCCCATCACTTCCTGAATGGCGGCAGACAGCGTTGCCGCCACCGGCATGTCCTCACCGATCATCACCGGATGCACTTCGAACAGGTCCCGGACTTCATATTCAAAACCGGGGCGCTCGGCCTTCACACGTTGCATCAGAGCCTCAATTTCGGCTTTCACCTGCACCGGGTCCTCTTCGATCAGATAGCGCCTGTCGATGGTGATCACACAGCGGTCTGGCACCAGTGCCGAAGGATAACCGGTATACCCCTCTTCGGGTTCGCCAAGCCCGCCATGGATCGAATTGATGTTCATCGTCGACTGGCGCGACCCCGCCGGCACAACAGGCATTGCCGTCTCGCGCATGCCCAGCGCCGGAAACAATGTCGCCTCCATCTCCGCAATGACGGCCCCCATATGCCGGACCGCGCAATCGCCTAGATATGGCATCGATCCGTGGGCAATCCGCCCTCTTGTCTCGATCTCTGCCCACCAGACACCGCGATGACCAAGGCAGATGCGATCCTTGTTCAGCGGCTCCGGGATGATGACATGATCAACCCGGTCCGGATCGAAATAGCCCTTTTCGGCAAGCCAGGCAACGCCGCCAAATCCGCCCGTTTCCTCATCAGCCGTTCCCGAGATTTCAATAGAACCGGCATAGTTTGGCACCGTGCTGATAAAGGCCTCGGCAGCGATGATGGCTGCGGCCAGTCCGCCCTTCATATCGCAGGACCCGCGGCCATAAATACGGTCCGCCTCAACATCTTCACCAAACGGATCCTTGGTCCAGCCTTCGCCAAGGGCAACGATGTCGGTATGCGCGTTGAAATGCACGCACGGTCCCGGTTGCGCGCCCTCATGGCGGGCGATGACATTCCAGCGCGGGTACTTGTCGCTGTCGCCAAGCGCTCCCTCGGCACGAAGCTTGATCGTTTCAAACCCTGATGGCTGGAGACGCGTTTCGATATGCTCGCAAATTTCCAGATAATTATCGCCAGGCGGATTGAAGGTGGGAATCTTCAGCAGGTCAACGGTTGTTTCAATCAGCTGATCGCGGTTTGCATCGATGGTCTTGAACAGGGATTGTACCCGGTCTTTGTCAGCCTGCTTGCCTGTCGACATCTTGTCACCCCACCCTGATCAGGCTTAAAAGTCTTGGGCATTTCGGCGGCTGCGTCAACTTCGGCCATAAATGGTGATCGGGTTTGGCCTAATGATGCGAGCTATGCGGCCTGTCCTGTGCCGCCGACGCAGACGATCTATCACCTGTCTTCAACGCTGACTTCAATCCGGGGCGCATCCCCGGCACCGGCAAGACAGAGAGGACAAAGCAGCCAAGCGCGGCCACCACAATGCTTGGCCCGGCTGGTGTGTCCCATTCCAGTGATCCCAGAAGACCCAGCCAGACCGACAGAACGCCAACAATTGCCGCGATTGTGGCCATCATTTCAGGTGATGCCGAGAACCGCCGTGCCGTTGCAGCCGGGATAATCAGCAGCGCTGTTATCAGCAGCACGCCGACTATTTTCATCGACACCGCAATAACAGCAGCCATCAGGGTCATGAAGATGACATTGGCAACATCGGGTTGCACACCCTCGGCAGTTGCCAGTTCGTAATTGACCGTGGCCGCAAATAGCGGGTGCCAGATGCGCGACAGCACGCCGAGAACCAGAACACCGCCACCCCAGATCACCGCCAGATCAAACGATGTGATGGCAAGCACGTCACCAAACAGAAATCCCATCAGATCAACCCGCACCCAGGTCATGAATGCCAGGACCACCAGCCCGACTGCCAGCGCCGAATGTGCCAGCAATCCCAGCAAGGCGTCTGATGACAGGGTGGCGCGGCGCTGCAACAGCATCAGCAACATTGAGACAACAAGCGAGATGGCGAATACGGCAAAAGTGACATTCAGTTCAAACAGCAGCGCCAACGCCACGCCCAGCAATGCCGAGTGAGACAGCGTATCGCCAAAATAGGCAAGTCGCCGCCAGATGATAAAGCATCCCAATGGCCCGGCCACCAGCGCCACACCAATCCCGCCAATGACGGCGCGGGTGAAGAAATCATCAAGCATCAATCTTTGCCTCGCCAGTCTCATCAGCTGCCTGACTGCCGGCGTCTGAATTCGGGGCATCTGAATTCGGGGCATCTCTGGTGCTTTGAATCCGTCCGTCTGGCAGATGTTCATGGTCATGCTTGTGTTCATACAGCGCGAGGCCCGATGCGGCACGCGCCCCGAACAGTGATTTGAATTCGTCGCTCGAGGCAACTTTTGCCGGCGTGCCAGAACAGCAGACATGCCCATTCAGACAGATCACCCGGTCGGTTGTCGACATCACGACATGCAGATCATGGGAAATCAGCAAGACCCCGCAATTCAAACGATTGCGAATGTCATCAATCAGTTTGTAGAGCGCGATTTCACCATTGAAATCGACACCCTGCACCGGTTCGTCCAACACCAGAAAATCAGGTGCCCGCAAAATTGCACGCGCCAGCAGAACGCGCTGAAACTCACCGCCGGACAGCTTGCTCATCTGGGCGTTGGCAAGATGCAGCGTCTCGGTTGACGAGAGCGCCACCTCCATTTCGCTTTTGCTGGCCCGGTTTGTCAGGTTCAGGAAGCGCTTTACCGTCAAGGGTAGCGTCCAGTTCACATCCAGCTTTTGCGGCACATAACTGACTCGCAGGCCGGCACGGCGATGCACATGCCCCTCATCCGCATTCAGAACACCAAGCGCCATTTTCGCTGTCGTGGATTTTCCAGACCCGTTGGGCCCGATCAGTGTCACGATTTCGCCGGGGGCGACGTTCATGGAAACGCCGCGAACCAGCCATCGGTCTGACCTGTAAATACCAGCGTTTTCCAGTGTTATGAGCATGTCTTGTTCTCTGGGCATGGGACCTTCACCCGGCATCCTTACCACGCCGCCATTCGCCTGTCCCTATCTCTCTCGGCTAATGCTTTTCGTCTCTTTGTCACGCAAGACAATTGAAACATGTGATTTTATGTTATAATATAACATTTCATTTTGAATTTGAAGGCATATCTGACAATCACAACATCCGGGAAACATTATGCAATTCATCAGACCTGCACTCCTTGCGACAACAATCCTGACCGCCAGCATGACAACTGCCTTCGCAGACGTAAGAGTGGTCACGTCAATCAAACCTGTTCATTCGCTGGTTGCCGCTGTTATGCAGGGCGTTGGCACACCCGATCTGATTGTTGAGGGTGCAGGCTCGCCGCACACATATGCGCTGAAGCCATCACAGGCCAAACAGCTGCAAGAGGCTGACCTTGTTTTCTGGATGAGCCATGATCTTGAGGCGTTTCTGGAGAAGTCGATTGACGGCATCGCAACGAAAGCAGTGTCGGTACCGCTGATGGAAAGTCGCGGGCTGATGACCCTCGGGTTCCGTGAAGGCGGCGCGTTCGACGATCATGGCCATGATGAACATGACGACCATGATGAACATGACAAGGACGATGACCACGATCACGAAAAGCATGATGATCATGATGATCATGACGACCATGACAAGGACGATGACCACGATCACGAAAAGCATGATGATCATGATGAACATGAGAAACATGACAAGGACGATGACCACGATCACGAAAAGCATGATGATCATGATGAACATGATCATGGCGAGGTGGACCCGCATGTCTGGCTGGACCCGGAAAATGCCAAGGCAATGGTTCACGAGATCGAAGAGGCACTTGCCAAGGCCGATCCTGCGAATGCCGCAACATATGAATCAAATGCTGAGGCCGTGATGGCAAAGCTTGACAGTCTGGTGGCCGAAATTGATAGCGAACTGCAGCCAGTAAAGGGACGCGGCTATATCGTCTTCCATGACGCCTATCAGTATTTTGAAAATCGCTTTGGGGTGTCAGCAATCGGCTCCATTACCGTGTCACCCGAAGTGCTACCAGGGGCTGAGCGGATCAGCGACTTGCAGGAAAAAGTCAGAAGCCTCGATGCAACCTGCGTATTCTCGGAGCCACAGTTCGAGCCAAAGCTTGTGGCAACAGTGACCGAGAATACCAACGCACGCACCGGTGTGCTCGATCCGCTCGGCGCGGCAATCGACAAAGGGCCAAACCTGTATTTCACCCTGATCCGCAATATGGCGTCATCACTCAAGAATTGCCTGTTGGGATCTGGCTGATCTGCTGCGTCTTCAGATCATCCAGAGGCGTGGCTATATACAGGCTGTCACCTCAGAAAGAGGTTTGGTCCAGACCAAGCCTCTCGAGGGACTGCATGATCTCGTGGCTGTCTGACTTGATGATGAATGAGCGCTTGAAGTTCTTGATGCTGGTGCCGGCCTGCTTTGCCCTGTCCAGATATTCTTGTGCTTTTTCAAGATCACCTCGCTTTTCACTGGCATACGCGAAATAGAAAAGCACCTCGCCATGCATATCAGGCGCATTGATATTGTCACCAATCAAGGCCTGCACTTCATCTTCCTGACCATTCAGATAGTAATAGGCCACGAGATTTCTGGTGATACTCCAGCCAGCATCATGCGGTACCCGAATCAGTGCCTGCTTTGAAACCTCGATCGCCCTGGCGTAATCGCCGCATACCCCGTAAATCCGCGCCGCACCCGATAGCGTGTCAACGGACCCACCAAGCTGTATCGCCGTTGTAACTTTCGAGATCGCCTCATCGCATTGCAAGCCAAAGAAATAGAAGCCAACAATTGCACTCAGGATATAGGGCTCTTCCATATCCGTTGTCTCAGATGCCCTTTCGACTAAATTCTTCAGTTCTTTCAGATCAGCTTCCTTGTCGATACTCAGGCCAAGAGTGATCTTCTGAAACACCTGCCAGGCTGGCAGCACATACAGCCAGGCTGAATTTTCCTGTGGAATAACCTTAACCAGTTGCTTCAGCAATTTTTCAGACGCGAAGTAACCTTGTCTGTTCAAGCGGCGCCACTCCTGTCGCCAGTTCAAAAACAGCATATAGTCTTCGATTGTGTTGAAGCTGTTTGCCCAGTTGGCACCCTGATTAACGCCCACAACAGCATTGATCGCCAGATCGGCAAGCAATAGCTGGCTCAGCTCGTCCTGAACTCTGAACAGACTTTCTGCGGTAAAGTCTCGCTTGTCTGACCAGGAAACAGTCCCGTCGTCCAGATCAACCAGCTCCAGATTGATCCGCCCTGCATCGCCAAGATATTGGACAGTGCCAGACACAACATGATCGATACCGAATGCGGTCTTCAGATTCATGCCCGCGATCCCGCTTTCAGCCACATGATAGCTGGTGCTGGAGGACAATACAGTCACGCCGACAAACTTCGACAGCGTGGCAATCAGGCTCTCGGTCACACCCTTGCCAATTCCTTCGACCTCTGACTGACCGATAACGTCGATGGGCATTACAAGGATCGTAGGCGCAGACATCTTGTTCGCGCTGGTTTTGGCAGATGGTGAATTCTCACTGGTCTGATCGGCTGACGATCCGTTGAGGCTGATCACCTGGTTACCCGGCTTTGAGGCACCTTGTTCCTGGAAGACATAAAAGAAAATCGCACCAATTACGGCCACCGCAGCCAAGGCCGCCATCAGGAGGGGCTTTTTGGTTCCATCGGCACCTTGCCTCTTCTGGGTATGGGGCATGATCACGTCGAATGCGTGAAACGCGTTCTCCTTTACCTTCTGCAGGCCGAGATCATGAAACTTGTGCCGGGTCTTTTGTGCGACCATGTCATGCACTGATTTGGATATTGAGACGCCGTCTGGCTGCGATAGCGCTTCCAGCCGCGCGGCGATGTTTACGCCGTCACCAAGCAGGTTGTCGCCGCGTTTGACAACATCACCCATATTGATGCCAAGCCGGAATCTCATTTTCATCGGGCTATCTGGCTGCTTGTTGGCCTCGACCATACGCGTCTGAAATGACGTCGCGCACTCAAGAGCGTCTACCGCGCTGGGAAACTCGGCGAGGACTGAGTCGCCGCCAGTGTTAAAAACACGCCCGCCATATTCTTCGATCAATGCGAGAAGCACCGACTCGCGGGCTTCATATGTCCTGAGTGTGAGGTTTTCGTCAGCTTCGATATGTTTGCTGTATCCAACGACGTCAGTTCCGAGAATGACCGCAACTTTCCTGTTGAGCTTTTCTTCTGACATCTTGGTACACCCATCGATAACAACAACAACAGATCAAGACTGCTACAAAGCTGGCAGATTTCAAGTGGAATATCGACGATCTGCTATATTAGGGTTTGTGCGGCCTGCACTATCCAGCCTGAACAGCACCAGAAAGGCCGCCCCGGCCACCCTTGTTGCGCTTGGTGGTTTCAGTTTTACCGTGGCCGCACTTTCGGGCTAGCATTTACCCTGTATTTCAGATGGGGAGTGTGACCCGTGACCATTCGTCTGGCCATCGACATCGGTGGTACTTTCACAGACCTCGTACTGGACTGTCATGGCCAGCGTTTCACGGCCAAGGTGCTGACAACAACTGCGCGACCAGTCGACGGGTTGATGGAAGGGGTGCAGATCATTCTGCAACAGGCCGCCATCGATGCCAGCGCCATCCAGCTTGTCGTTCACGGCACCACGCTGGCCACCAACGCCCTGATTGAGCGAAAGGGTGCAAAGACAGCGCTGATTACCACTGCCGGCCATCCTGACACGCTGGAAATGGGGTTCGAGAACCGCTTTGACCAATATAACATTCAGGCTGACCGGCGCGCGCCTCTTGTCGAATCTGCGCTGCGGTTCGAGGTAGCAGAACGGGTCAATTTTCGCGGTGAGGTGCTACAGACAATTGATGAGGATTCGCTCGCCGCAGTCGTCACACAATTACAGTCGCATGACATCAGCAGCGTTGCTGTGGGCCTGCTTCACGCCTATGCCAATCCTGACCATGAACGCCGCATAGCCACTACACTGGGTGCAATGATGCCACATCTGTCGATATCCCTGTCTTCGGATGTATGCCCGGAAATCCGCGAATATGAGCGCCAGTCGACCACTGTCGCCAATGCCTATGTCAGGCCAATGATGAAAGGCTATCTTGACGATCTGGATGCGCGCCTTGATGCAGCCGGCTTTACATGCCCATGCCTGTTGATGACCAGCGCCGGCAGTCTTGTCACGATCGAAACGGCAACGCGCTTTCCCATTCGCCTTGTTGAATCGGGTCCGGCCGGCGGTGCCATTCTGGCGTCCCACATGGCGAACAGACTACAAGAACCAAAGCTGGTCTCGTTCGACATGGGCGGGACAACAGCGAAAATCTGCCTGATTGATGATGGAAAACCGCTGCTCAGCCGGGAATTCGAAATTGATCGGGCACACCGTTTCATAAAGGGCAGTGGCACACCGTTGAAAATCCCAGTTATAGAAATGGTTGAGATCGGTGCAGGTGGTGGGTCGGTGGCGCGTGTAGATGCGCTGGATCGCATTCGCGTCGGCCCCGATAGTGCCGGATCAATGCCAGGGCCCGCATGCTATGGCCGCGGCGGTGATCAGGCCACTGTAACGGACGCCAATCTGGTGCTGGGGCGGCTGGCAGCCGACAATTTTGCCGGCGGCAGCATGGTACTGGACCTGACTGCATCTCAACAGGTTCTGTCCGACCATATCGGCACGCCACTGGCGTTTGATCCGGTTGATGCCGCCAAGGGCCTTGTCGAGGTGGTGGATGAAAATATGGCAAGTGCCGCGCGTGTGCATGCGGCCGAACGCGGCATGACCCTCGAAGGGCGCACGATGATTGCCTTTGGGGGCGGTGCCCCGCTTCACGCCAGTCGTGTGGCCGACAAACTGGGCATCGACAGGATTATCATCCCTGCGGATGCCGGTGTCGGGTCGGCTGTCGGGTTTCTGCTGGCACCAGTTGCCTATGAGGTCGTACGAAGCCGCTATCTGCGCCTCGATGATATAAGGGAATCATCGCTGCCAGAGCTGTTTGACCAGATGCAGACCGAAGCTGAATCCGTGGTCCGGATGGCCCAGCCTGAAGGCCGGATATCGATTGAGCGTCATTGTTTTGCCCGTTATGTGGGTCAGGGACATGAGATCAAGATCACCCTGCCAGCAGGCAATCTTGATACCCGTTCGGCCAACGTGATCAGACAGGCCTTTGAAACCGAATACCGCGCCACTTTCGGGCTGCTGGTTCCCGGCATTGCCATTGAAGTTCTGACCTGGTCGCTGACCGCCATTGGCTCGGATACCGGCATCAATGAAGCGATGTCGCCTGACGCATCTGCAGGCACCATTCCGGCTGACCACCCACACGGCGATGATCTGAAAGCGGACAGTGCGGCTGGTACGCGGCGCATATCTGATCCTGGCGCGCCGACGGACCTGCCCTATGTGATTATGGCGCGCGGCCAGCTTGCCAGTGACATTGTCGGCCCGGCAGCCATCGAAGAAGCGCAGACGACAACGATCATTCCCGCTGGCTGGAGGGCAACGCTGAACGCTTCACGCGATCTGGTTCTGGACCGCAGCACATCCGCGCAAGACACACCTGCCGATAGCGGTTTGAGCCGTGCGGTCAAGCTGCAGGTATTGTGGGACCGCCTGATTTCGGTTGTTGAGGAACAGGCGCAGGCCATTATCCGCACTGCTTTTTCTACGTCCGTTCGTGAAGCTGGTGATCTGTCAGCCGGTATCTTTGATCCTGGTGGCCAGATGCTTGCCCAGGCCGTGACTGGCACGCCGGGACATGTCAACGCCATGGCCGCCTCGGTCGAATTTTTTCTGCAGCGATATCCGGCTGATGTGATGCAGCCGGGCGATGTCTATGTCACGAACGATCCATGGATGGGCACCGGGCATCTGTTCGATTTTACTGTCGTGACGCCGGTATTCCACAAGCAACGCCTTGTCGGACTGTTTGCTTCGACAGTGCATGTGGTGGACATCGGCGGCATCGGTTTCAGCCCGGATAGCGGCCAGGTGTTCGAGGAAGGTCTCTGCATTCCCATCATGCCAATGTTCAGCGATGGCAAGGCGAATGAAAATCTGTTCGACATCGTACGCGCCAATGTGCGCGAACCCGAACAGGTTGTAGGCGACATGTATGCGCTGGCATCCAGCAATGATGTCGGTGCGCGCCGCCTGCTGGGGCTGCTTCGTGATGCGGGCATGGATGATCTGGATGATCTGGGCGCGCATATCATCTCGACCTCGCGCCGCGCGATGGCCGAGGCGATTGGCACGCTGCCACAAGGCAGCTTTGAGAACAGCATGACAGTCGACGGATACGATACGCCGGTGGAACTATGTGCACGGCTGCAGATCACCAAGGACCGGATCATTGTTGATTATGAAGGCACCTCGCCAACATCACCTTACGGTATCAATGTGCCGCTGACCTATGCGCGTGCCTACACCTCGTTCGGCATTCGCTGCATCGTCGGACATGATGTGCCGAACAATGCCGGATCGCTGCAGCCAATCGAGGTGAACGCGCCCGCCGGATCGATCCTCAATGCACCCCGTCCCTGCGCGGTGAATGTGCGGCATGTGATCGGGCAGATGTTACCGGATGTCGTGCTTGGCTGTCTTGGCAAGGCAGTGCCCGGACAGGTGCCTGCCGAGGGCAGCTCCAGCCTGTGGAACCCGATGTTGTCAGGAAGTCACGGTGTCATCGGCGGGTTGTCTTATGGTGAGGCAACGCCTTTTGCCGTGACTATCTTTCATTCAGGTGGTGTGGGCGCGCGGCCCGGCAAACACGGCCTGTCAGCCACTGCATTCCCTTCGGGCGTTCGTAATACGTCTGTCGAAGTTACCGAAGCCATTGCCCCGCTGCTGTATCAGCAGAAGCGGTATCGCACCGGATCAGGCGGTGATGGGCAGTGGCGTGGCGGCGACGGGCAGATCATCGAAATCGCCCATCGCGAGGGCGCACCCTTTGCCGTATTCGCGCTGTTTGACAGAATTGAACATCCGGCACGCGGGCGTGACGGGGGGGCGGACGGCCAGCCCGGCGAAGCCATGCTGTCGGACGGCAGAAAGCTGCGCGGCAAGGGCAAACAGATCGTGCCTGCCGGCCTCAGCCTGATTATGAAGCTGCCGGGTGGCGGCGGGTTGGGGTGACACGTTTCTGTGCGGTGATTCTGAACGGAGCATTCGCCGCCCCATAACCGTCATAGCCGCCGTCACGCTGCACAATTTCGAAAAATATTTCGCCTGCTGTCTGCTGTCCATACATCTGAAAGAATCGCCCCTCGGCATCCTCGTCATACATGATGCTGTATGTGGCCAGCCGTTCCAGCATATCGGGTGCCAGTCCGAAGCGCGCGCCCAGATCGTCATAATAGTTCGCAGAAATATCGAGGGGTGTGAACCCCCGCGCCACCAGCGCCTCAGCACTTGCAAAGATATCATGCGAGCGAAAGGCGATATGCTGCACCGCCGCGCCAAAGGTCTGACTGATGAACCGGCCAGCCAGCGTGTTCTGGTTTTCTGCGCCATTCAACGTGACCCGCAAATCGCCGGTTTTGTTCTGGATCGCGCGACTGCGCACCAACCCGCCCGGATCAACCACATCAACCATGGCCACCTTGTCCACGTCAAAGATCGAGGTATAGAACAAGGTCCAGGTCAGCATTTCCTCATATTTCATCGTCTGCGCGATATGGTCGATCGTCTGCAGTCCCACCGCACTGTCTGCAGCGGCTGGTGTCACCTGATTGAAATCGATCTCCCACAAATCGCCAAGATCACCGCGCCGGTCGATAAAGCGCACCATCCCGCCGCCAACACCCCTTATCGCCGGGATCGACAATTCACCATCTGCCTGCCTTGTCTGAACCACCTCGGCACCAAGCTGGCGTGCGCGTTCTACCGTGTCACCTGCATTATCAACCCGCAACGCGATTTCGCACGCCGATACACCGTGGACCTCATAGCTGGAATGCGCAAAGCCGGATCCCTCGGAATTGATCAGGATGTTGATGTCATTCTGTGCCCAGCGCGCCACCTTCTTTGACACGTGATTGCCAACATGGACAAAGCCCAGCGCTGACAGAAGATCGGACAGTGCTTCTGCCTCCTCCTCACTGGTCGTGAACTCGATAAACTCATAGCCGGAACAGACACTGCGCTGCGGCATGGCTGGCAGTTCGGTCTTTATGCCCGGCTCAAGGCGACGCACATCATCCATCAGGCTGCGCAGTGATCGCAGCCCGTCATTGGCAATCATCACCGGACTGCCACCACGAAACTGGTCATTGAAGATTTCAAGCGACAAAGGCCCGTCATAGCCGGTTGCCATTACTGCCCGCATGAAGTCCACAACCGGCAAATCACCCTCGCCCGGCATATTGCGGAAATGCCGCGACCAATAGAACAGATCCATATCTATGCGCGGTGCATCCGCAAGCTGAACAAAGAAAATCTTGTCACCGGGAATTGACCGGATCGTGTCTGGATCGATGTTGCGTCCCAAGGTGTGAAAACTGTCAAGGATCAGCCCGACATGGCTGTGATCGGCGCGGCGCACCACCTCCCAGGCATCGCGGTGATCATTGATATGACGCCCCCACGCCAGCGCCTCGAACCCGATCCGGATATTGCGCGCCTTGGCTCGTTCACCAAGTTCGGCCAGATCATCTGCAGCACGGTCAATCCCGCCAAGTGCCAGCGGCGAGATGTTGGAGCAGATCAATACCAGATCCACGCCCAGATCATTCATCAGATCAAACTTCCGCTCGGCCCGGTCAAAGGCACGGCTGCGGTACGGTTCCGGCATGCCCTCAAAGTCACGGAACGGCTGAAAAAGCATGATCTCCAGACCAAAGTCAGCTACCAGCCAGCCCACATCGACCGGCCTGTCATCGCAGGCAATGAAGTCCTGTTCAAAAATCTCGATGCCTGTATAGCCAGCCCGCGAAATGGCGGCCAGCTTCTCGCGGAAGTCACCAGCAATTGAAACTGTCGCTATCGAAGTCTTCATCATCAGGCCTTCTCTAAAACAATCACTTACCTGCCCTGCAGATCCCTTATTTGCCCTGCCAGTGCGGCGCACGCTTTTCGAGAAACGCCTTACGGCCTTCCGCCGCATCGTCACTGGCCAGCATCTTTTCATAGGCCGGATATTGACCGGCAAATGCCGTTTCCAGATCTGGCGCCGCAAGACCCCGATCGATCATCTGCTTGCTGGCGCGGACCGACAGCGGCGCATTGCTGCAAATCAGCTGCGCCATCTGCAAGGCCTCAGCTACTACATCCGGCCCGTTCGGGCCAGGCGCGGCAATGTGATTGACGATCCCCATGCGCGCCGCCTGTTCTGCATTGAACATCGCGCCCGTCAACACCAGCTCCATCATCCATTTGCGCGGCATGTGGCGGGCCAGACGATGCAATCCGCCACTTGCCGCCTGACCAATCCGTGGTTCCGGCAAGGCAAATCGCGCCGCCGGCACTGCAATACACAAATCACACGCCAGAACCAGCTCCAGCCCGCCGCCAAGGGCATCACCATTGACCGCCGCGATCACCGGCTTTTCCAGATCAAACCGTTCAGCAAGGCCGCCAAACCCGCTTGGCGGCAGGTTGCGCCGGTCAAGGCTGTCCGCATTGGCAAGGTCCGAACCGGAACAAAAAGCCCTGTCGCCCGTTCCGGTTATAATGGCCACCAGCAGCGCATCATTGCTGTTAAAGTCATCAATCAGATGAGCAAGCTGATGATGGGCGGCAGGGTCCAGCGCGTTGCGACAATGCGGCCTGTCGATGGTCAGCAGAAGAATTCGGTCTCTTGTCTCCCACCTGATCCCGGCCTCAATCGCCTGCATGGACACTGCACCCCCGTCTAGGCGTTCATTGCCGCCCGAATATCCTCATCCGCCATTTCACGGCCCAGGTAGGCCTCGATCACAGCAGGATCATTCTTCACAAAATCGGGCGTGCCCTCGGAAATCTTTTGGCCATGGTCCAGAACGCTGATCGTATCGCAGGTCGCCATGACAACCTTCAGAATATGCTCCACCACAACGATGGTCAGATTATATCTCTCCTTCAGCGTCATAATCGTGGCCATCAGATTGTCCACATTGACTGGCGATAAGCCGGCCCCCGGCTCATCAAGCAGTAGCATTTTTGGGCGCATAGCGATTGCCCGGCCCAATGCCAGCAAGCGGCGCTGACCACCCGACAGTTCGGCTGCTGGAATCTCGGTATAATCGGCAAGCCCGATGAACTCTAGCAACTCCAGCATCTCGTCCTTAATTGCCTGATCATGTCGACGCACCTCAGCCCCCTTATAGAAGGGAGCCAGCGGCCCATATTTCGTGTGCGGGTGATACCCGACCATGACATTTTCCAGAACACTCAGCTCGCCATAAAGACGCAGCAGCTGGAAAGTCCGCGAAAGGCCGCATCCTGCAATATAATGTGGCGGCTTGTCAGTAATGTCCCGGCCATCGAACTCTATGTAGCTGCCCGCATCCGGCTTATAAACACCAGTCAGCAAATTGAAGAAGGTAGACTTCCCCGAACCGTTCGGACCGATGATCCCGTGAACCGTGTTCTGTTCAATCCCGAGGCTGATCTTGTCAATCGCCTGTAATCCTCCAAAGCTCTTGCTTAGGTCACGCGTTTCAAGCAGTGCCACCCAACTTCTCCTCGCTTCTGCGAATAAACCTGCGGTTTCGCTGAATACCTTCAAACAGGCCCCCAATACCGCGCGGCATGAACAAGACCAGCAACACCATGCTGATACCAAATACCAGCGGCTGGATGATTATTGGCCGATCCATGAAATACACCACCAGATCCTTTGTCTGGTCATAGGCAATGGTAACCACAATCGCGCCGATCACACCGCCCCACACATTGCCGATACCGCCAAGAACCACCATCAGCAGCAGGGTCACCATCTCGATGACAGTGAAGTTGTTGTGGTGCAGATAGCCAGGTGGCATATGGGCGAAAAGGGCACCCGCCAAGCCGGCATAAACCGCGCTCAGAACAAACGCCAGCAGCTTGTATTTGACAACATTGATGCCGTTTACAGACGCTGCAATTGTATCTTCACGCACGGCCTGAAAAGCACGACCTGTCGCCGAGCGCAGGATCGAGAACGAAAAGTAGATGCCAAGAACGGCGGCGGTCATGACCAGATAATAATAGCTGGCGAAATCATCGAATACGAAGCTGCCAATCGATGGCGACGGGATCATCATCAGGCCGGTGCTTGATCCCAGAGCCGGCGTAACGGCAATGAAAATCCTTACCGATTCACCGAGTCCCAGTGTGGCAAGCGCCAGATATGCCCCTTCAAGACGCACCGATGGCAAGCCGACAACAAGCCCGGCAGCCGCCGTAAACAGCACAGCGATTGGAATCGAAACCCAGACCGGCAAGCCAAAGCCCAGCGCCCCGCCAAAGCCGCCAGGTTCGAGCGAAAGAACCGCCGACGTTACCGCACCGATTGCGTAAAGGCCGATATGACCCACTGTGACCTGGCCACAAAATCCCTTCACGATATTCAATCCGACCGCCAGAAGAATGAAAAGGCAGGCCCGGTTTGCCAGATCGATCAGATACTCATTAAAGAATGTTGTCATGATCCATGGCAACGGCAACAGCAACGCATAGGCAATGACCCATGGCAGCAATCTGTGAATGCGCGCCAATGCCTCAATCATGTTTGCCAGTCTCGACAAGAAAAACATCAAAACCAGTTCCTTACTATTGCACTGTCAAAAAAATAGAAGCCACTGGCCGGATAGTGAACTCCACCCGGCCAGCAACTGGATTGAGTCCTACTCGAGACCGAAATCTGGCTCCATGGTCACGCGTGCAAGCACTTCTGTTTCGAAGTCCTCACCACCCTTGGTGTAACCAATCAGAACTGCGGTCCGGTTACCGTCACGGCACTGCGGTGTTGGTGCAGCGCAGAAGCTGATCGGACCAGACGCAAGGCCTTCATAGCCTTCGACACTGGCGATCGCATCGCGGATAGCCGTACGGTCAGCAGCCAGCGAAGAGCTGGACAGCTCTAGGTCAGTGCTTTTCAGCGCCATTTCCATGATCCGCACAAGGTCATATGCCTGTGAAAAGTCATGATCAGGAGCGTGAATGCCATAACGCTGGCGGGTCATCTCGTTGAACAGCTTGGCAATAGGGCGATCATCAGCGGCGGCGTAGGCAGCTGTGAAGAACACACCCTTTGCAGCGTCACCGGCAATCTTTGGAACCGGTGCGTTCGACGCGGACGATGAACCGATACGCCGAACGTCTTCACCAATGCCAGCTTCATATGACTGAACCAGTGCACGGGCCATTGTTTCTGCCAGGGCAGCCACAAGGATACCGTCAACATTTGCAGATTTGATCTTCTGCATGTGTGAACGGAAATCGACTTCCTTTTCCTGCACATCAGCGCGGTACGCAGGGTCGACGCCAAAGCGAGAACGCATCTGCTTTTCCATGTTTGCGCAGTCACCAACCGATGCCGCGTCCGCAGCACAGATATAGGCGATCTTGGTGCCGATGTTCTCGCCAACATACTTGGCGTTCACACCACCGTAGTAACGCCCAGATACAGGGATACGGAATACCCACTCACTGCCCTTCTGAGTGATCTTCGCATTTGTTGAATGCGGGATCATCTGCGCCACGCCAGCCTTTGCGGTGACGTCAACAATTGGCAGCGAAACTGATGAACAGGTTGATCCGATCAAGAGGTGGATCTTCTCCTGGAAGATCAGCTTGTTGGCATTTGCAACACCCTTGTCTGACTTACACTCGTCATTCATCAGAGTGGCCTTGATCATGTTGCCATTGATGCCGCCAGAAGCGTTGATCGCATCAATTTCATCCATAACCATCTGACCATAGGCCTGACCGTTCTCACTGACCATCCGCATGGTGATACCAACACGAATGTCATCAGCAAATGCAGCGCTTGCTGTGAGGCCAACACCGGCCGCAACAACACCAGCTATCACTTTTTTCTTCAGGTGCATTGTTTCCTCCACAATGTTTTTGTTTAAAGTCCCCATAGTGATTGTAACCACTATGCCTTTACTTTTGCTTCAATCCCCAACAATCCTGACGGCTTGAACATCAGAACCAGGATTAACAGCAAAAATGCGTAAATGTCTTTATGACTTGGCGAGATATAGGCAGCACCAAGATTTTCGAAAACGCCAACCATGATGCCCCCCAGAATGGCACCCGGCAGTGATCCAAAACCACCTACCACAGCCGCAGCAAACGCCTTCATTAACATCAGATAGCCCATCTCGACCTGCACCGACTGCATAGGTCCAATAAGGACACCTGCCGCAGCTGCAAGCCCGCACGCAAGTCCAAAAATCAGCGAAATCATCAGCGGGACATTGATCCCCATAAGATAGGCAATATCCTTGTTGTGAGCGACTGCACGCACTGCGAGCCCGGTCTTGGTGTGCCGCAAGAAATAATGCAGTCCAGCCATCAGAACGACCGATATGATAGCCGTCAGTACATAGCTTTCAGGCACTTCGATATCGCCAGAAAATTGCAGTCGCGGGATATAGTCAAGGTTTGCACGGAATGGCTCAGCCTCGGCACCCCAGATGAAATAGGCAACATTCACCAGCGCAACGGACATACCGAAACCGCAGATGATCATGCCCATGCCAGCAACGGTGTAACCGCCACCAGCCCGCGTCAATCTTCGGTAGAAAACTCGTTCTACAGCCATGCCCAGCAAGGCCGTCAACACCATCGCCCCAATCAGCGCAACCGGATAGGGAAGCCCCACATTATGCGCCAGCACCAGACCAAAGAAGGCACCAAACATGTACATCTCGCCATGTGCAAAATGGACGATATCAAGGCCTGAATAGATCAGCGAAATACCCAGCGCTACGATGCCGTAGACGACACCGATGGTGACACCGAAAATAATAAATGCCAGCAGCGAGTTATAGTCGAATCCCATTATATTCCCCCGGCTTTCGTCTTTCTTGTGACGGCCTAGTTCCTCAACGCTTTCGATGTGTCGGCCACCGAACCGCCAAGGAATGACTCCTTGACCGCCGGATCGCTGATCAGATGATCGGCCTCGCCTTCCATCATGATCACACCGTCACGAATGATATATCCGTACTGCGCCAGAATCAGCGCCATACGGACATTCTGCTCGACCACAAGCATGGTCACGCCTGATTTGGCGATGCGGTTTATGTTGGCAAAAATCTCCAGCACAACTTTCGGCGCCAGCGCGGCACTCGGCTCATCAAGCATCAGCATTTTCGGGCTGGCCATCAGGCCGCGGCCGATCACCAGCATCTGCACCTCGCCGCCCGACAGCGTGCCGGACATCTGCTTGCGCCGCTCGCGCAATACCGGAAAGAATTCGTAGACCCGCTCCAGATCAGCCTTCGTGCCCTCGCGGTCACGACGTGTATAGGCACCCAGAACAAGATTTTCCTCGACCGTCATCGCCGGATAGGCCTCTTTGGCCTGGGTCACTTGAACAAGGCCAAGGCGCATACGTTCGTGCGGTTTCAGATTGGAGATATCGACGCCGTCAAACAGGACGGTGCCTTCCATCAGCGGAATCAGGCCGGAGACAGCTTTCAGCAACGTCGACTTTCCGGTGCCATTGCCACCTAGAAGGGTAACGATCCCGCCCGTTGGAACTGTCATATTGACACCGCGCAGGATTTTCAGATTGCCATAACCTGCGTGGACGTCTTTTACCTCAAGCACCCGCTCCCCCGTTATTTTTTTTGCGGTACCTGCCAAGGCAAAATGCATCAAAATGCAATCCATTACCTACATCGGCACCTTTATGGAAACGATAGTAAGGAGAGTTTTTCCATACGGAAATATAAATTTGATAAAAACCCATCAAAATTATTTTTCTGTCTAACATGCATATCGGATCAAATCTTTTTTGCTGGACGCTCAATAGGTATTGTTCATTCGGTCAATAATGGTCTGGACCATCACATCGGGTGCCGTCTGCCACCAATGGTGCGCGGAAAAAATTTCAACTTCGACCGGCCCGCGATAACCAGCTGCCTCAACCATGTGCCGCCATCCCCGCAGATTGATCAGCCCGTCCCCCGGCATGCCCCGATCCAGCCGTAGATCACGCGTGTCGGGTAACCAGTCGGATATATGAAAATTCCGGATCAGCGGCCCGGCCTGCATCAGCCGGTCTGCGATATCCTGCTCCGACCACAGGGCATAGGCATCAACAGCCAGACCGATCTGATGCGTTTCATCCAGCCTGCCCAGCACATTAAGTGCCTCACCCAGACTGGAGACGCAGGAACGCAGACCGCATACCATCGGGTGCAGCGGTTCAAAGGCGATCCTGGTGTTGTAGGGCCGTGCAAGGGCGTCAGCTTCGGCCAGTCTGTCAACCAGTTCGGCGCGCGCATCATCAATCGTCTGCCAGTCACACCCGGCCGCCGCATTCGGCCCAAATCCGCCCGTGATCATTACCACTGTACGCGCATCAAAACTGTCCGCACGGTCCAGCATGGCACGCAAATGTTCACTGCCGGCACCCAGCTCGGCAGCGCACAAGGAATCAGCGACAAGTCCACTATCCTTCCAGATAGACAGCGCCTCGGCTTCACCGACTGCCTCCACCATCGGGTTCCAGATGGCGGTGCGTTTGATCTGCGCGTCTACCAGAACGCCGACAGAGCTGGCAAAATCACACGTCCCAGACAGGCACACCTGATGAATGCACAGATCATCCAGGCTGATCACACGCGGCGTCATCACCAGGTTGCCCGCCCGCCTGTCACGTCAAACACCTGACCTGTTGTGAAACTGCACGCAGGTGACGCAATAAAGGCGGCCATATTGGCAATTTCCTCGGGCGTGCAGAACCGGCCCATGGGAATACGCGCTTTCTTGTCAGCAATGTATTCAGGATTCATCCCGTCCAGCAAGTCAGTCACCGCAATCGACGGAGCAATCGCATTCACCGTGATATCAGACGGCAGCACCTCGCGCGCCAACCCCTTGGCAAGCCCGATGACACCGGCCTTGGCAGCACCATACGGCACCGCACCCGGATTGCCTTCTTTGCCTGCCACTGACGAAATGATGATGATGCGCCCGCGCTGACGTGCCCGCAGATGATCAATGACAGATTTCACCGTCAGAAACACCCCTGTCAGGTCAACCGACATCACCGTCTGCCATTCTGTCAGTGAATAATCCCACATCGGCTTGGTTGGCCCATTGATGCCGGCGTTTGCAACCACCCCGTCAATGTCGCCAAGCGCCTGCAGGCTGGCGGCGAAGCCGGCTTCTGTCTGCGCCTCGTCAGAAACATCCACCGCCTGACAATCGGCGAATACAGGATTGTCCTGCATTGTCGAGACATCAAGGTCCCATCCCGAAACGCGGGCACCAAGCTCATGAAAGCGGGTGCTGATGGCAAGACCGATGCCCCGCGCCGCACCTGTCACAATAAAGGCCTGACCGGCGATATCTCTTGGATCATTCATGCATTTGCTCTCCCTGACCTTGTGCTCAGCTGGTTTCCCGCTGATTGCAACCGCCGCGCGACTACCGGTTTGGTACCCATTGCAGGATATGCTGGCCAACAGCCACCAGCTCATCATCCTGATTTGTCACCTCGATCGTACCGGTGGACCGCTTGCGGTCAGTGTCGATGTCACTGATCGTGTAGTTAACTGTCACCGTATCGCCGATGAAAACCGCCTTCAGAAAGCGCAGCTTGTCATAACCCACCGACACCGGCGTTTCATCTGCATCACGGCAATGCGCGATGGCCTGTGTTGATACCGTGGACATGAACCCGACTAACAGCGCGCCATGCGCCATCAACCGCCCATATGAGGATTTTTCCATGTAGGGCTTGTTCACATGGTTGGGTGAAAAATCGCCAGTGATGCCAGCGAACTGATAAACATCACTTTCAGACACTGTCTTGGTAAAGCTGGTTGCATCGCCCAGCTTGACATAGAAATCAGCCATCTAACCCGGCCTCCTGTTAAAGTTTGATCTGCTTGCCATCTGAGGCGGCCACTGCCGCTGCCAGCGTTGCCTCCAGTGATTTGCTGCCGTTCAACGCGTCGATACGCGGTGTCTCGGTTCCGTTTGCCACTGCACACAGATGCCGACATTGCACGATATAGGCATCGATGAAAGCTGTCTCGATACCCTGTGGATGAATCTCTTTCTGCCAGTCGCCGTCGCTTTCATCATGGGTCCACAACACCAGATTGGGAAATTCCAGCGCGCCCTTAGTGCCCATGAACCGAATGGCATTCTGGCCAGTGCGCGGAAACTTCACACTTTCCCCGAGTGCCATTTCCCACGTCCAGGGCGACGGCGTGCGGTCCGAAAGCACAAATGTGCCAACCGCACCATTGGCAAACCCCATGCTAATGGCCACCGCATCTTCCTTGGCAAACTGCTGGTCGGCATGCGTAACATGCGCTGACACCGAGGCAATATCACCGCAGATAAAGCGCAGCAGATCAATCTCGTGGATCAGGTTGGTCAGGATCGGGCCCGCAGCCTCATCGCGCCGCCAGTCCGGTTCGTAATAGGCATCATCCTTGCGCGTTGTCCATTGGCCGCTGACAGCAATCAGCTTGCCAATGCGCCCGCTTTGCAGAATGTCACGCGCGCGCGCGGCACACGGGTAATAGCGGCGCTGATGCCCAACCAGAACATGACATCCCTGTGTGGCGGCAAAGCTGGTCACCTCATGGGCCTCATCGATCGTTGCCATGATCGGTTTTTCAACAAGAACAGTTTTCCTATGGCGCAGCACTGTCATCACATCGGCATGATGCCGTTCAGTCGGAGTGGCGATGATCACCGCATCTATATCAGCCTCTGACAACATCTGTTCGGCATCCGCAAAAATCGGAATGCCGTGTGTTGTGCCCAGTTCACTGGCGGCTGGTGACGGGTCTGCGATGGCAACCAGCACAGCCTCGTCCACGCTGGACATTGCCTCGATATGACGCCTGCCTATGGACCCGGCACCGATCAGCGCGATGTTGCAGCTATCTGCCATCAGTTGCCTCTCATTCCGGTTTCAACATTGTGATCCATGAACAGCGCGGCATCCATCACCTTTGGCGGCGTGTCCATGCGAGGGGCAAAAGCCATGCGGTCCAGTACATCGCGCTGCAAATCTATTCCCGGCGCAATTTCCAGAAGATGAACACCGTCTTCACGCAGGGCAAAGACAGCGCGCTCGGTCACATAAAGAACAGTCTGACCCGCCTTCAGTGCCTCGGCACCAGAAAATGTGATCTGGTCAACGGCCTCAACCAGTTTGCAGATCTTGCCATGCGCCTCGATACGCAACTGCCCGTCCCCTGTCTGCTGACGACTGCCTCCCGTATCAAATGTGCCGCAGAAGACAACCTTGCGTGCATTCTGTGCAATGTCGATAAAGCCGCCCGGCCCGACGGTATTGCCCGCCAGTTTCGAAACATTGACGTTGCCAGCAGCATCCATCTCGCCAAATCCCAGAAAGGCGATATCCAGCCCGCCGCCAGAATAGAAATCGAACTGTGACGGGCCATCGATCATCGAGCTGGGATTCATGGCATAGCCGAACAGATCACCATCCATCAGCCGCCCGCCATAGGTCCCATGCTCGATGGTCTGGAAATAGCGGCCCGAATGCCCGTCCAGATCGATCAGCTTGGCAATCTGATCAGGAATACCAAACCCGAAATTGATGACAGCATTGTCGACAAGTTCGCGCTGCGCCCGCCTTGCAATGGCCAGCCGCGGAGAAAAAGCCGGCAGGGCTGGCACCTGGTCATCATTGCGATGCCCCTCACCCGACAGGCTGGCATCATAGACCACATCGTAGCCCTGCTGCTGCCTTTCATCCACAACGACGGCATCGACAAGGGCTGCCGGTATACGCACTTCACGTGCTTTCATACTGTGCCGCGGTACCTTGCCGCGCACCTGAAAGATCACTTTGCCGCCACTGTTATGCGCCGCTGCCGCCATCGCATAGACATCAAGGTTTGCCGGCTCTTCTTCCATCGAGATATTGCCATCCTCATCGGCATAACTGCCACGCAGCAAGGCCACCGAAACAGGGATCGGCAGATATCGCAGATAATCCCTGTCATCGATTGTGATCACCTCACTCAGATCATCGCACGCGGCATCATTCATCCGGCCACCGCCATGGCGCGGATCAACAAAAGTGCCAAGCCCGACATGCGTAATCAGTCCGGGCCGGCCTGCCGCCACCTCACGCATCAATTGCATGATCACGCCGCCCGGCAGCACATAGGCCTCAATCTCGTTATCGCGCGCCATTTGCTGCATGCGTGGCGACCAGACCCAGTGCCCGCCAATAACCCGGCGCGTCATGCCCGAATGGGCGAATCGATTCATGCCGCGTTCCTTGCGGTCACCGATGCCAAGCGCATGAATGCAGGTGATGTTGCGCGGATGGCCGCTGGCAAGAAACCGCCGCTCTACAGCTTCGTGCAGGCTGCTCGCTTCAACAAGGCCGCCGCCGCCGCCCACAAGGCCGATCACCGCATCATCATCGATCAAGGCCGCCGCCTCATCGGCTGACAGGAAACGAACCCGGCTCATGAAGGCACCTCATAGATATCGAACAGACCGGCATCCCCTTTCAGCAACTGTCGCGCCAGGACTGTACGATGAATCTCGGACGTGCCGTCATAAATGCGCCCAATGCGGGCATCGCGGTAATAGCGTTCTATCGGCAGATCACTGCAATAGCCGGCACCACCATGAATCTGCACAGCGCGGTCCACAACACGGCCCAGCATCTCGGACGCCTGCACCTTCAGCATCGATATACCGCCGCGCGCCTCATCCCCGGCATCGAGCCGGCTTGCCGTCTGCCACAAGGCCAACCGGCAGGCATTGATATCCATCGCTGTGTCAGCAAGCATCGCCTGCATCATCTGAAAGTCACCGATGGCCGATCCGAACTGCCGCCGGTTGGCAGCATAATCAAGACACATGTGCTGAATCATCGTTGCCTTGCCGACGGCCCGCGCCGCCACCTGTGCCAACCGCACCCGGCCAAGCGTGGCCAGCGCCAGCTTCAACCCCTGTCCCTCATCACCAAGCAGATGGCGGTCAGCAAGCGCAACATCCTGAAAATGCATCTCGACATGCGAGGTGCCGCGCAGTCCCATCATCGGCTGGTCACGACCAACCTGAAAACCGGGCATGCCCTTTTCAACCAGAAACGTCGAAATTCCACGGGCACCAGCCGACGGGTCGGTCATCGCTGTGACCACGAAAAAGTCAGAATAGAGACCATCAGAGATGTAATGTTTGGACCCGTTCAGAATCCAGCCGCCAGCCACCCGTTCAGCGCGGGTGGAAATGGCAGCCGCGTCCGAGCCGGCTCCGGGCTCGGTGAAGGCAACAGAAAATGTCCGCTCACCACGCACCGCCGGCAACAGATATTCCTCTTGTTGCTGCGCCGTACCAGCCAGCAAAATCTCATACACATTGCCAAAGGCGCGCCTGATCAGGATATCACTTGTCCAGCCGAATTGTTCCTCGGCAATCATCCAGTCCAGAACGGACAGGCCACCACCACCGAATTCAGCAGGTATGTTCACCGCATAAAGGCCAAGTGCCTGCGACCTGCGACGGATGTCATCAGCGATGGTGTCATCCAGCCTGCCGTCGCGTTCCACCTGCTCTTCAAGCGGCTTCAGCTCATCACGCACAAATGCCCGGATGGTCGACACAAGAAGGCGTTGTTCCTCGGTCAGGCCAAAATCCATCAAAAACATCCCTTCGTTGCGCCACCATCCACGCTGATGCCGGTACCATGGATATGCCGCGCCTCGTCACCGCACAGAAACGCGACAAGCGCAGCGGTGTCTTCGGGCTTGCCCAGACGGCGGATACCCTCACCGCGCATGCGTTCAGCACGCACCTCATCAATGGTCTTGTTTTCATGTCTGGCGCGGTCCGCCAGCAGCTGTTGCAGACGATCAGTCTCGGTCTGCCCCGGGCTGACCCAGTTCACATTGACATTATCCATCAGCCCCTGGCCAGCCAGCGCCTTGGAGAAGTTGGCAAGTGCCGCATTCACCGCTCCGCCCACCATAAAGCCGGGATCGGGGGTGCGCGCCGCACCGCCAACAATCATCACGACATTGCCGTTGGCAGCTGTCAGCGATGGCCAGAACAGCCGGGACAGGCGAACGGCAGCATGAAACTTCAGCGCAAAACCGTCCTGAAAATCGGCATCCGGCTGGTCGGGAAACACCCCGCCTTTCGTTGCGCCGGCGCTATGCACAAGAATATCGCAGCCGCCATGAGCGTTGCCATGCGCATCAAATGCAGACTGGCATCCCGCCACAGTCCGCAGGTCCGATGCATGTCCGGCAACCTTGCCAGCCGCTGTCTCGTTGATCGTTGCCATCGCGGCCTCTACATGGGCCAGATTTGACCCGCTGATCGTGACATCCGCACCATCACGCGCCAGTCTGTTTGCAATCGCCAGACCGATGCCCCGTGATCCGCCCGATATGAAGGCGGTCTTTCCACTCAATGATGCCATTTCTTTCTGTCCTGCTCGTTCTGTCCGGTCAGCCCGTTTCGGTGTCCGGCTGCTTGTCCACATAATGCGATTCAACACCTGTCACCAGCGCATGCAGCGCGCGCAGGGTTGGCACGTTCAGTCCCGCCTCATCAGCCAGCTCCAGCGGTCGTCCATAAATGAATTCGACCTCGCTTGGCCGTTTTGCCAGCAGATCAAGGCAAAGAGATGATTTGTTGTCGCCTGTTCCGCCAGGCGCTGTCATCAATGCCAGCCCGTCAATGACTGTCTGTTTGTCCAGCATCACACCCTGTGAATGGGCAATCGAGATCGCCTCATCCAGCGCGGTCAGGCAGACCTGCTTGATTGCCCCGATGTTCAGCGCCTCGGTGCTGGTCAGGTTTGTAAGGCCTGACACCGCGCTCATCGTCATATTCCCAAGCAGCTTTTTCCAGATGTCTGTCCGGATGTCCGCACTTGCCCGTGTTTCAAGACCGGCGGCGCTAAATCGGGCCGCGATATCACTGGCGCGCTGGGACATGCCGCCACGCCATTCGCCGATACAGGACGGCACCCGGTCAAAATCATGGATGAAGCCTGGCCCCTGCCGTGCCCCGGCCATTGAGGTCAAGCCGCCAAAAACATTCTCGGCGCCCAAATGTCTTGCCAGAATATCTTCATTGCCAAGACCATTCTGAAAGCTGACGAACACTGTCTTTCCATTGGCGAGATGCTGCATCGACTGCGCCGCTGCCTCGGTTGATGTTCCCTTGCATTGCACCAGCACCACATCCGCCTGATCAATCTTCGACACATCATTCTCGACAGCTATCTGCTGATAGCGATCACCGCCAAGCCCGGAGATATGCAACCCGTTGCGACGGACCGCATCGACATGCGCGCTGTCCGTATCGACCAGCGTCACACTGAGGCCGCCATTTGACAGGATCGCGCCAAACAGCGCGCCCATACCGCCGGCACCGACAACGACAACACGCAGCGTCTGGTCAGTCATCCCATCCTCCACGAATTATGTCGCCCGATTCATATCTGTCTTGTCCGGTTTCCATTCTCATATTCCGCGCTGATGCCTAAAACCGCAGTTCGATTGTGCCAAGCACACCAAAATCGGCATGCACCACATCACCGCCGCCAAAGGGTTGCGGCACCGAGGCCGCGCCTGTTGAAATAAAGTGGCCTGCTTCAAGAACCTCACCCCGATGCGCAAGATGGTTCACCAGATCAGCTGCTGCCTCGGCAGGAACGCACCGCATGTCGCCCAGAAAATTATCGGCTGGCGCACCACCACTCACCCGCAAGTCGATGCGGTGATTCTGAAAATCGATATGCTGCCAGTCTGTAACCGGATCACCGAATACAAAGCCGATCCCGCCGCCATTGTCAGCGATTGTCATCAGTGAATTTTCAGCCTTGCTGGCACCGTCCATCTGGTATCGGTTGCCAATCAGTTCTATCGCCGGATGCAGCACCATGATCTCTGCCATCTCACCCGACGTCCATGGCGTGTCGCGAAGATGCGGCGTTGCGGTCAGACGAAAGGCAAATTCAGTCTCGGCCCTGGCTTTGTGATAATGGCCAATCTGCAGATCATGGCGCGGACCAATATGTGTTCTGGATGCAATAATACGCCCGGGGATCACATCATCATGACCATCCAGCTGGCGCATCTTGTGGCTGGTGGCTCCAACCTTCCAGCCGGCCAGCGCCTCTCCCAGTTTTTGGAACATCAGATCCTGTGCCAGACAGGCCTGCGCCCGGTCAGCGGGCACCAGTGCCCGGTCGACAGCCACCAGATTGCCCGGCCGATGCCAGGCATCAGCAAGCATTGCCGCCAGTTCCTCTATGGCACGTGTTGGCTGGTCAGCCATATCCCCTCCCGACACGTCTTGCGAAGCGCGTCTTCTGCCAGCAAGCCAACAGCAATGCAGGGCATCCTTAAAGGGCAAAAATGATGGAAACCCCTCACCTGCGGCGCGGTATGCAGGCAGGTCTAGTCGGCTCTGTCCGCGCGCGGCAGATTCTCTGAGGTATAAAGCTGGAAATCAACGTCGGCCACAGTCTTGCGCGACACGTAACCATGCTCGCGTGCGATGAAATCAACTGCCTTGGAAACCTGTTGCATGGGGTTGGAGTCGATCACCATATCAATCAGCCCTGATCGCAGATTGCTGATCGCATGCGGGCTGAGATCATGGGTGATCTTGGCAAGTGACCGGATTACCTGTTCCTGCATGCCGGCTTCGATCACCCTTTCGGCAAAGGCATCATTGAACGGGCTGTACAGCACGCGGATATCATCTTCATCTGTCAGCAGCTGTATCAGCTGTGATAACGCAACCGGCATGTTTGACGGCGGCGTGAACACCAGCAACCTGTCTTCAGCGTCTCTTTCCTCAAAGAACCGCGTGAAACCGACAAGCCTTTCAAGCGGTGCGCGAACACCGGTTTCCGGCGTTACCGCCAACACACGCCCGCCCTTTCGGCAAATGGCCTCGCTGATTTTAGCGGCCGCCTGACCCGCATTTTCATTGTTGATTCCAACATAGGAATGCCGCCCGCTATCAGTGATATCGGTGCTGATGGTGACGATGGTTGTCTTGTCGGCAAGCTGTTGCACAACCTGTGCTGTCTGCGGCAAATCATTGGCAAACAGAATAATCCCGTCGCGGGAACCGGCGACAGTTGACAGGTGCGCGGAAAGTTTGTCCGGCTTGTCGACATCGATATGCGTGCGATATACCGTTACTGGCAGGCCGATCACCTCGGCCACTGTCTGCAGGGCTTCGTTCAGCCGCTCGTAATAGGCACTGTGATTGCGTGCAAACACCGCCTCGATCAGCAACCGGCGCTTGATCTCGGTCGGCAATATGCGTTTGGTGCCCAGCGTCTTGGCCGCCTCCAGAACGCGGCGCGTTGTCTGCTGACTGACACCCCCACGCTCGTTCAACACCCGGTCGACAGTTGCCATACCGACGCCGGCATGTCTGGCGATATCCTCAAGCGTTGTTTTGCGTAATCGCCGTGTCATCAAGCCGCTTTCTCGGGCACCTCGTCTTATTGCCTGATCTCGGCCGGACCCAACTCGCCGATGGAGGTGGCAAGCCTGTCACCTGCCTGGCCCTTTGCCGTCTGCGGTGATGGCACAGGCGTATCATAGGCATAATCAGGATCAGTTTGCTGACGCGCCCATGTCTCGCGCATTTCCTTCCACGCACCATGCAAGGTACGCGGCTGCGGCATGTCATCTGCGGTCGCCTCGTGAAGCGCCTTCAGATTATAGCAGGGCACACCGGCAAACATATGATGCTCGAGATGCCAGTTCATATGCCAGTAGAGAAATTCAGACAGCGGATCCAGCGTGATCGTCCGCACCGACTTGCGAAAATCAGTGTCGTTGCTCTTCAGCCCGCAATGCATGGTCACACCGACAAGATAGCGCCACAGATTCGCAAAGAATGTTGATCCAGAAATCAGGACCGCCAGAATTGGCTGGCCAATGGCAAACGCACCACCAATGATCACCGCATGAAACAGCAGGGTGATCCGCGCCCAGTTGGCGGCCCGTCGGCGATGTTCATCATAGCCTTCATATAGTTCCTCACCCCAGGAATTGTAGGGATTGTCGAACCTGTTGGCAGCAATCAGCAGGAAGTTCTGCACTGTCGGCACAATGCCTTTTGACTGATATCCACCAAAGATATTCACCGTGCACAGCTGCAGGATATAGGCGGCGCGCAGCGACGGCGTAGCCGGCATAATCTCTTCGCGGTCGCCTTCAGGATGCAGTGTGAAGCGATGGTGATAGTTATGGCTGAACTGGTAAATCTCGAAATTGCTCCAGCCGGCCAGCGCAAAAATACGCAAAAACGCCTCATTCAGCCATTTGGTCTTGAAGACGGTACGATGACAAAGCTCATGGTTTGGCGCGGTAAAGAAAGACGCAACAGTGCCATGTGCAAACAATGCCACCACGAAGGCCAGCCACATCTGCTGCGTAAACAGATAGAACGAGACAGCCCCGGTCACGCCCCACAAGCCAAGATGACCAAGCGCAAGAAACAAGCCGCGCGCATCATCCGGCACCATCAGGCTCCGCAACACTTTCTTGTCCACCGGACACCGGTACCACCGCACTTGCAAGGTCTTGCTCACATCGCGCATAGGTGCAAGACGCATGGTCTTTATCGTCTGTGAAAGAGGATTCATTGAGAGCCTTCTCCCATGATTCTGTGAATGCCATCCTAGCGGTTTCCCGCCACTGAACACAAATTCTGGTGGAATTTTCACAGGATGCAACCCGATCCCACCAAGATTAATGACGAAAATCAATCAACGGCCAGCAGGTCACCCGAAAACCGGCACCTGCTGTATTGCCGCACAGCAGACGGATCACAGCACCCGAATTGTGCAGCACAAGCCGCGATCGCATCGGGTGCTGCCGCGACAAAATAGATCAGGCAAACAGAGCCTTGAACCGATCAATATTCATCCTGAAGCCGGCTTCAAAGTCTCCGTTGCCCGGATGATAGACCGATTCAAAACTGATAACACCGTCATAACCGTCACTGCGCATCGCATCTGCCATCGGGGCAAATTGGTCGGCAAGCTGTCCCTCACCCATCGGGCGCACCTCCAGCGTGGCGCGTGGCGTATCAACCTGCACATCCTTGATATGAACATGACCCAGATAGCCGTCTTTGACCTCGACATACCCGTCGGGGAATGCCTGCTCGTGACACCAGCAGTTATTGGCCGGGTCCCACAGAACCTGCAGCGCATCCTTGGCATCAAGATCATCAATCAGCTTGCGACCGGTATAGTTCGAATTGACCATGGTACCATTGCCGGTTTCAACCACCAGTGTGATACCGGCATCGCGCGCCACATCGACAGCTGGCGCAATCAGCGGCAGAATGGCATCCCATGCCCCATTGGCAACATTCCACTTTTCGGCACCATGTGCGCCGAACAGAATCTGCTCTTTCTTTGGTGTCATAATACGCACCAGCGGCGATGCGACTGTGTGCGCCATGGCAATGACCCGTTTCAGCGCATCCATATGACGCGTGTGCAGCTCATCACCGGCCTTGTTGGCCGCAGTCATGCCCGCAAAGATGTGGCGGCTGAGACAGGATACGGGTTTGCCGCGGTCTCGCAGCAACGTATCAATCTCGTGAATTTCGGCATCGGAATGGTCGCCCACCTCGGTATCGCCAACAAACTGCAATTCGGCATATTCCAGTCCGAATTCATCCATAACATCGACGGTATGCGCCAGGTCACGGCTGATACCATCACAAATCACACCCAATTTCATTTCAACACTCCCTAACGATGCAGCTCGGCACCGACAATATCTTCGATGATGCGTGTACAAATCCAGTTGTCGCCGTGCGGGTACTTGGTCTTGCCCTGATGGAATATCTGCATCGCGGTCGACGCGGTGAACAGCGGCACGCCCAACTCTTCGGCCATATCCAGCGAGATGGTCAGGTCCTTGTGCATCGTGCCGATGCCTGACCCGGTGCCTTCAAACTTGCGGTCGATGATATTTTCCAGCGCTGTCTTGGTAATGCCGCACCCGGCACCTGATGTTGTGACAACATCGAAAAGCGCCTGGCCCGAAACCCCGGCCCTGGCAGCCAACGCCGCCGCCTCGAAAGTTGCGCTGAAGATGGAGCCGATAATCGATTGCAGACAGGATTTCATGACCTGGCCTTCGCCCGGTCCCTTGCCGACATGGTGAATGGTCCCTGACACCGCTTCCATGATCGGCCTTGCTGCGGCCATCAAATCCTCAGGGGCCGCCGCCATCATTGTAAGCGTGCCGTTCTGGGCTCCGGGAAAGCCGCCTGATACCGGGCTGTCAATCATCCGGATGCCCGTGTCAGCCAGCGCCTCACCAATCTCGCGCGCTTCAGATGGTCGGATCGTGGCGGTCAGGATAATGATACCGCCTTCCGCCATATGCGCGACAAGACCATCATCACCAAGGATCACCTGCTTTGCCTGATCCCCGTTCATCACCATGACGAACACGATGTCCGCATGGCGGCCAACCGCACCGGCATCGGCGCAGGACACCCCGCCCAACTCGGCAAATTGCGCCATGCGAGCGTCACTCACATCAAATCCGCTTGTTTCAAATCCATTGGCAATCAGGTTTTTTGCAAGCCCCGATCCCATATCACCAAGCCCTATAACACCGGCTTTCATCGCTTCCTCCTCGCCGCACCTTTGCAGTCATCACCGCGATGCGGGCTAACGTTCGGTTATGTGCTCTCGAGGGATTTCTTACGCCACTCTGCGGCGTCGGGCGGGTCCAATAGACACCCCCTGCCCGTTTGCAGCATGAGCCTTTTTCATCACTTCGCTTGCGTGACCATAGGCCGGGCCTGCATTAGTCTGGAATTTGATGACCCAAGACAGGGGTAATTTCAAGCAGAATAGAGAGACACGCGCACAAGGAGGGCAAAAATGAAACGCATTTACACCTGGGATGCCCAGTTCAGCCTGCGGAATCACACAGCTGCTGATATCCGCGCATGCAAAGGCAACACAGTTCTGACGCAGACGACGGCCAACACACGCGAAGAAGCTGCAGCGGCAGCTGATGCGGGTATCGACATGCTGATCTGCAATGCGGCCAATGTCGAAATTGTGCGAACCGGTGCCCCGCATCATTTCCTGACAGCCGCCCTGACAATCCCCGACTGGCAGACGGATGACGATGTGCTGCGCGGCGCGCTGACCGCACTGAAACAGGGGGCTGACTCCATCATGACAGCCCGCCGGCTTGAGATTGTCGAGATGCTGGCCAAAGAGGATATACCGGTCATGGGCCATCTTGGCCTTGTACCCCGCAAATCCACCTGGCGCGGTGGTTTGCGCGCGATCGGCAAGACAGCCGATGAAGCCCTTGCGCTGATGCAGGATTTCCGCGACCTGGAAAATGCCGGCGCGTTCTCGGTGGAAGCAGAGGTCATCGTCGCTGATGTCATGGCAGCAATCAGCAAGCGTACAAGCCTTATTACCGTATCACTTGGATCGGGCCCGGGCGGGGATGTGCAGTACCTGTTCCAGAATGATATTTGCGGTGAAAACCCGCTGCCGCGTCATTCGCGTGCTTTTGGCAATCTTGCAGCGCTGGCTGAACAGATGGCAGCCGAACGCCGCGCGGCCCTTGCTGCCTTTCGTGCCGCATCGCTGGATGGCAGCTTTCCGGGGGCAGCCGAAAACGCGACGATGCCAGACGCTGAACGCGATGATTTCCTGAACCGGCTAGACAGCATCTGACAGCCTAGCGTCCGTGCTCCTCGCGCCATCTGGCGAATTTATCAATCGTCTCCTGCTTTGTTGCCGGATACAGACCGATGATGGTGTCCCCTTTGCGCACCTGTTCAATGACAAAATCTTCATAGGCGGTCATCTCGCGCGCCTCGAGGGCGATGTCGTCAGCCAGATGGGCCGGTATGACAATCACACTGTCATCATCACCAACGATGATATCGCCGGGAAAGACCGCAACATCACCGCAGCCGATCGGGCCGTTGATTTCGATCGCCTCGTTATTGGTCAGATTGGTGGGGCTGGCCGGACGATTGTGATAGGCCGGCATATCCAGCTGGGCGATGCGCATGGCATCACGAAACCCCCCGTCGGTTACCACACCGGCGCCGCCACGCATCATCAGACGTGTCACCAGAATGTCGCCGGCCGAGGCCATATTGGCATCGCGGCGGCTGTCCATCACCAGCACAAAACCAGCCGGGCAGGTTTCAATCGCATGGCGTTGCGGGTGCTTTGGATCGCGAAAGACATCCAGCTGATTGCGGTCTTCTCTGGCCGGAATATAACGCAGCGTAAAGGCCGGACCGACCATGTTACGGCCCTTCGCGCCAACCGGATGCACGTCCTGAATCACCTGACGGCGTAGCCCGCGTTTGTAAAGTGCGGTCGATATTGTAGCGACAGACACATGTGACAGCATGCGTTTTGTATCATCGCTCAGGGCTGGCCCACTGGTTTGCCCTGATGCCGCTTTGTCTGGTCCCTGATCACTCATGCCATTCCTCCCCCGTCAGTCTTGCTGTCAGTCCTGTTCAAGATGCCGTTTTCGTGCATGAAATCCTGCAGGCGTGCGGCATCGGCATCAGCCACCGGCCAGGCAGCAGGTGGACGGGCATGGCCGCAATCCTCACCCAGCATGCGCAATGCCAGTTTGACGCCCGACACATTGCTGCCGCCCTGTTCACCAGCACGAATATCCTCGAACACCTGCATCTGGCCGACAAGGCGGCGGGCGGCGGCAAAGTCGCCTGCCTCCAGCGCGAGACTGATCGCCACCGAATGTTCAGGCCAGACATTGATCAGTCCGGATGTAAACCCGCGCGCACCAACCGCATAAAATGCGGGTGCCCATGTTTCTGCAAGTCCGCCGACCCAGACGATATGGGATGGTGATGCAGACATCGCCGCCTTCAGGCGCATCGGGTTCGGTGTGGCCCATTTCACACCCATCACCCCTTCAACTTCACAAATCGCGGCAATGGCGTCCGTGCCGATAGCATCATTCCGCAGATACAGGACAACAGGCAGACCCTGACCGGCATCGCGCACCCGCCGCACATAATCGACAAGCCCGCGCGGCGCAACAAACGGGTCGGGCGGCTGATGCACCATCAGGCCAGATGCACCCGCCCGCGCTGATACCCGTGCCAGAGCACATGCCTCATTGATGCTTTTGCCAACTCCGGCAACCAGCGGCACCCGGCCCGCAACATATTCGGCCGTCGCCGCAACCATCGCTTCAGCCTCGCTTGCCGTCAGCGCGTAGAATTCACCGGTGTTTCCGTTCACCGTCAGCACCGCAACCCCGGCATCGATGGCGCGGCGAATGATCGGTATCTGGCGGTCTGGCGCGATGATATCCTGCTGGTCAAACGGCGTTACCAGAATGCCCGACACACCCGCCAGCGCCGCACTTGTCAGCGCCGCATCTGTCAAGGTGGCACTTGTCAGCGTGGCGGCACTGCCAGACATCAATTGATCTCCGGTTCCGGGACAGTGGCCCCGAAATCAGTGCGCAGGAAGTCGAAATCGCACCCCTTGTCGGCCTGTTCGACATGCTGGATATACATCTTGCCATAGCCGCGTTCATAGCGCGCTTCAGGCGCGACCCAGGCGGCACGGCGTTCAGTCAGTTCATCCTCCGACAAGCGCACATTCAGGCTGCGCGCCGGGACATCCAGCTCGATAATGTCACCCGTCCGGATCAAGGCCAGCGGCCCGCCGACAAAGGACTCGGGCGCAACATGCAGAATACAGGCCCCGTAGGATGTGCCGGACATTCGCGCATCGCTCAGCCTCAGCATGTCGCGATGGCCTTGTTTCAGCAACGCTTTGGGCATCGGTATCATGCCCCATTCGGGCATCCCGGGACCACCTTGCGGGCCGGCATTCCTGAGGATCAGCACATGATCAGGGGTCATCGGATAATCTTCATCATTGATGATATCCTTCAACGCGTCATAGCTGTCAGCAACGATGGCCGGACCGGTATGCCGCTGGAATTTCTGATCCATCGCCGCCGGCTTGATAACCGCGCCATCCGGTGCCAGATTGCCCTTCAGAACGGCCAGTGATCCCTCTTTATAGACCGGGTTGGACAGCGGCCGGATCACATCACTGTTATGGTTCTTTGCACCATCAATGCAGGCACCAAGGGTGCTGCCCGTCACAGTGGTCACCGACAAATCCAGCTTGTTGCCCAGCGCCGCCATCAGCGCCGGCAGGCCGCCAGCATAGAAGAAGTCCTCCATAAGATAATCGGTGCCGGAAGGACGGATATTCGCGATCACCGGCGTGGTGCGGCCGATGGCATCAAGATCATCAAGGCGCAGATCAATGCCGGCACGGCGCGCCATGGCAATCAGGTGGATGATGGCGTTTGTTGAACAGCCCGTCGCCATGGCGACAGTGACCGCGTTCATCGTGCTTTCACGGGTCATGATCTTGTCGGGGGTCAAATCTTCCCAGACCATATCGACAGTCCGCCTTCCGCACGCCGCCGCCATGCGTTTGTGGCCCGCATCCGGGGCCGGAATGGATGATGCGCCAGGCAGGGTAAGCCCCCAACCCTCGGCAATCGACATCATGGTGGACGCGGTTCCCATTGTCATGCAGGTGCCATAGCTGCGGGCAATGCCGCCCTGCACGCCGTCCCACTGGTCCTTGGTGATGGTGCCGGCCCGGCGCTCATCCCAATATTTCCAGACATCGGTGCCTGAACCCAGCTTCTCGCCAGCATAATTGCCGCGCAGCATCGCCCCTGCCGGCATGAAGATGAACGGCAGTCCGGCGCTGATCGCCCCCATGATGAGCGCTGGTGTAGACTTGTCACACCCCCCCATCAGCACCGCACCGTCAATCGGGTGAGAGCGCAGTGTTTCTTCAACTTCAAGCGCGCCCATATTGCGGTACAGCATCGATGTGGGTTTCAGGAACTGTTCTGAAAAGGAATGCACCGGCATTTCCACCGGCATGCCACCAGCCTGATAAACACCCTGTTTCACAAAGGCTGCGCGGTCACGCAGATGGTGATGGCAGGGTGACAGATCGGACCAGGTATTGATGATTGCAATCACCGGTTTGCCGTCCCAGTCCT
>ERZ802830.364-NODE-364-length-45287-cov-16.7615_pt1 | contig 45287 bp, 41 predicted proteins | sample MGYA00345654_ERZ802830 | MGnify/ENA primary metagenome ERZ802830 (study PRJEB30503, sample SAMEA104212375) | marine metagenome | biome: Westerlies Biome; feature: [SRF] surface water layer (ENVO:00010504) within the epipelagic zone...; material: water...
GCATACTGAGACGGCACCCCAAGCAAATCATGCAACGCCGGTTCTTGCGCCCCAACAAACGTGGTGAGCGTGCCGCCCAAGCCTTCGTTGCGCGCAGCCAGCAGAATATTCCACGCAAACGGATAGATTGACCCACCGGAGATCAACCCAATACGATCCAAGCCAGAATCGAACGACGCCACCACCGCCAAATCTACAAACACCAACAACACCACCGGCGCACCGGTCAGCTTGTCCACAAACCCCGGCGGCAGCGTTGTCGCCGCCACCTGCTCGTCCGACACCGCAGAGGCGTTAATGGTATTCCACGGCGCTTCGCCAGCCTGCACCTGCGCCACGTAACTGCGGAAACCCGGCTCGATTAATTCACCCAACCGCGCACGAGTGGCCTCATCGCGCACCACCACCACCTTCCAACCCTGACGATTACCCCCACTAGGGGCAAAGCGCGCGTTATCTAAAATCCGCACCAGCGTCGCGTCCGCCACCGGCTCATCTGTGAAATCCCGCGCCGCAAAAGTCGTGCGCATGACGTCGTATAACTCCAAAACACCCTCCAAACCAAAAAAAACAACGCTAACTTAACCACAAACATATAAACCGCGAAACGACACAGAAACCACCGTCTATCGCTAAAAACCGCTCGCCGGTCGCCCAACATTAGCGCCGGAAAATAGGCGCGGTATAACCAGAAGATGTACATAGAGCGCTCGTTGGACGGATTGAAACCAACAACGAAGCGCTGAGGAAATGAGCACACGTCTATGCAACAACTCTCACTTTGGGGTCAAATACCCCCATGCCTACCACTCTACTATTCAACAAACCCTTTAACGTGCTGTGTCAGTTTCGTGATGCGCAAGCGCGCGCGTGTTTGGCGGACTATATTGATGTGGATGACGTTTACGCCGCGGGTCGGTTGGATCGCGACAGCGAGGGGTTGTTAGTGCTCACCGATGACGGCGCTTTGAATCATAAGATTACCGACCCAGCAAACAAGATGTCTAAGACTTATTGGGTGCAGGTGGAGGGTGTGCCCTGTGCTGCGGATCTTGCGCCTCTGATTGAAGGCATTGCACTCAAAGATGGTGTGTGTCTGCCGGCGCAAGTTGCACTGGGTGAACCCGTTTGGCCGGCGGGTGGTTTGTGGCCTAGGGTGCCGCCCATTCGTGTGCGCCAGTCCATTCCGACCTCGTGGCTGTCGCTGTCGCTGCACGAGGGCCGTAACCGTCAGGTGCGCCGCATGTGCGCGGCGGTTGGGTTTCCGGTGTTGCGTTTGATTCGCTATCGGGTGGGTTCGTGGACGCTGGACGGGTTGGCGTCTGGCGAGTGGCGGCGGCTGTAGTTCGGCTGGTTTTTTCTTAGGCTTTACCCGCCTATTCCACACCGTCGGGCATGCGCCCTGCGAACGCCAGCTCGCTCAGTGCTTTGCGCGGGCTCGGTTGTTCCCGTTCCTGCAGCGGTTCGGGCAGATCTGCTTTATTGCCCACTGCGCCCACTGCCACCATGGCTTGTATCTGCATGTTGTCTGGCAGGTTTAGGGCGGTTGGTATGTCGTTGTGTTCTATGCCCCACATGGCATGGCTGGCCAAGCCCATAGATTGCGCTTGCAGCGCCATACTCATCCATGCCGCTCCGGTGTCAAAGCTGTGGGTGGGTGCAGGTGCATCGTTGCCTTGAAACGTATTGCGCGACACCACGGCTATGAGTGCCCCGGCGTGTTGTGCCCATGCTTGGTTCATGTCCATCAACAAGCTGAGCATGGCCGGCCAATGTTCGCTGTCTTTGGTCGCGTAGACAAAGCGCCACGGCTGCGAATTGAAGCAACTGGGTGCCCAACGCGCCGCTTCAATGAGCGTCATCACCTGCGCGTGGCTCAGCGCCTCGCCATTAAACGCACGGGGCGACCAGCGGCCGATAAACTGCGCGTCTGCCGGCGCTTGGGCGTCCCGTGTTGTCATGCCTAACCTTTAAATTCAGCCACAACCGCAGCGATGGACTGTTTGGCGTCGCCAAACAACATGCGGGTATTGTCGCCGAAAAACAGCGGGTTGTCGGCGCCTGAAAAGCCTGAGGCCATTGAGCGCTTCAACACGAATACCGTGCGCGCTTGGTCGACGTTGATGATCGGCATGCCGTAGATCGGGCTGTTTTCATCGTTGCGCGCTGCGGGGTTAACCACGTCGTTGGCGCCAATCACTACTGCCACATCGACGTTGTCGATGCGCGGGTTAATATCTTCCATTTCCACCAGCTGGTCGTAGGAGACGTTCGCTTCGGCCAGCAATACGTTCATATGCCCGGGCATACGTCCTGCCACGGGGTGGATGGCGTAGGTGACTTCAGCGCCGTTCTTTTCTAACAGTTCGCCAAGCTCGCGCACCACGTGTTGGGCTTGGGCCACGGCCATACCGTAACCGGGTACAAACGATACCGACTGTGCCGCTTCTAGAATCAAGAACGCGTCGTCTGCGGTAATCGGCTTTACTTCGCCTTCGACCTTGGTGGCTTGCTTGGCCGCGCCAAAGCCGGAGAACAGTACATTGGCTAATGAGCGGTTCATGGCTTTGCACATGATGTTGGTCAGGATAATGCCTGCCGCACCCACCATAGAGCCGGCCACAATCAAGATGTTGTTGTTGATGGCAAACCCGGCCGCACAGGCCGCTAGACCTGAATAGCTATTTAGCAGCGAAATCACCACCGGCATGTCGGCTCCGCCGATGGGCAATACCGCCATGACGCCAAATAACAGCGCTAAACCGATTACGGCATACAAGTACGGCGAGTTCACTGCGGGTTCCATGCAGAACAATACCGCGCAAGCGATCATGCCAATCAGAATGAGTGCGTTAACAATACGTTGCGCGCCAAACACCACGGCCGCCGAGGTCATTACTTCAGACAGTTTGCCCCAGGCCAAAATACTGCCGCTGAAGGTCATGCCGCCAATCACAATAGACAACAAAATTGTGATGTTGGTAAAGGTGCTGTTGTCGAAGTTGTACAGTGCCGCCCAGCCCACCATAAGGCTGGCCACGCCGCCAGAGCCGTTAAATAGGGCAACCATTTCCGGCATGCTGGTCATTTCGACCTTTTGTGCCACCACGGCACCCACAATGCCGCCGATTAATGTCGCGCCGATAATCCATTCCCACGGCAATATATTCTTATTGAATAGGGTCACCGCAATGGCAATGAACATGCCCAATGCCGACAATGTATTACCGCGGACGGCGGTGGCCGGAGACCCCAGTTGCTTGAGCCCGAATATAAATAGGGCTGCGGCAGCCACGTAAGCTAGGTTGATCAGTTCAATACTCACGCCTGACCTCCCGGTTGGTCTGTGTCTTTCTTCTTAAACATGCTGAGCATGCGGTTGGTCACAAGGTAACCGCCCACCACGTTGATGGCGGCAAACATTACCGCTGCAGCACCAAGATAGGTGGATAACGGATCGTTGCCGTCGCCGGCTGCGATGAGCGCTCCAACGATGGTAATGCCCGATATTGCGTTGGCTCCAGACATGAGCGGCGTGTGCAGCGTCGCTGGCACTTTAGAGATGAGTTCGAAGCCCAAAAATATGGACAGCATTAATACTAGGGCGAGAAATACGGCTTCCATAATTAGTCTCCGCTATAGATGTTCTTGATGGTTTCGTTCACAACCGCGCCATCTCGTGTAATCACACAACTGCGCACAATGTCGTCTTCAGGATCGAGCGTCAGCGTCTTCGCTTCTTCGTCCCAGAATTCCTGCAATAGATTGACTAGGTTGTTGGAATACATTTCGCTGGCGTTACGGGCTACTTCGCCGGGCAAGTTACCTTGGCCGATGACTTTGACCCCGTTGATATCAACAACTTCGTTCAATACCGAGCCTTCGACGTTGCCGCCTGACTCCACCGCCATATCCACCACAACGCTGCCGGGCTTCATGGCTTCCACCATATCGCGGCCGACAATTACCGGTGCTGCGCGACCAAACAACTGCGCGGTGGTAATCACCACGTCAGATTGAGCGATCACCGCCTTTTGGCCCTCGCGCTGCAGCTCTATTTGCTCAGCGGTCAGTTCTTCGGCGTAACCCTGCTCGGTCTGGCCCACTTCGCCGAGGTCTATCTCAACAAATTTGGCCCCAAGGGACTGCACCTGTTCGGCCACCACCGGCCGCGTGTCGAACGCTTCTACCCGTGCACCTAAGCGCTTGGCCGTCGCAATGGCCTGAAGACCCGCTACACCAGCGCCAATCACGAAGACTCGGGCTGGGGAAATAGTGCCGGCCGGGGTCATCATCATCGGCATGATCTTGGGGCTGTGAAACGCTGCTTGGACAACGGTGACATAACCGGCGAGGTTCGCCTGCGACGACAGCGCGTCCATTTTCTGCGCGCGGGTGCTGCGCGGAATCATTTCCATTGAAATGGAGGTCACACCCTTAGCGGCTAGGGCTTCAATCAGCGCCTTTTCGTTATAGGGGTCGAGAAAGCTGACACTGATGGCGCCAGATTTAAGCTGCGCCACTTCTTCGGTGTCGGGTTTACGTACCGCCAGAAAAATGTCGGCGGCGGCCAGCACTTCGGCACGGCTGCTGAGAATACTCACCCCGGCTTCGGTAAACTGCTCATCGGTGAACCCCGCGGCGCCACCGGCCCCGGACTCCATAGCGATACTGAACCCGCCTTTTATAAGCTTTGTTGCATTGGCTGGGACCAGTGCACTACGCACCTCACCTGGCCAGGTTTCTTTAGCTACGCCTATCAGCATAAAGCCTCCAAGTAGTTTGCTGTTCTCCCAGACTAACCCGTCGAACTGCTTCGCCTAGCAATACAGTATCGATAAGTTGGCCCCACTGCTCCCAATAGCCGCGGAGACTAACGGCGCGGGGTTATCAAAAAAACGGAATAATTGAAAAGAAATATATTCCACATAAGAAAGCTTAGATGCGCACCTTCAAGGCGGCTCATTTATTCTCTTGCATACCCGCGTAAGGCTTCCCACAATCCATGCCGTGGTTCACAACCAACGGCAGCGGAGCAGCAGCTATGTCGAGTCAGGCTAGGGGAATTTCGAATCGAGCGGCATTCGTCGCCGTAACCATCGCTTTCATAGTGGGCATCGTCGGTAGTCTGGCGGTGCGCCCACCCGGCCAAGTCGCTGCACCAGTCGCCACTGCAGACGGACAGGCCGTTGCCACACGCATTCGCTGGCGGGTGCCGCTGGTGTTTCAAACCACTATTCCGGTCTTAGGTGACAACCCGGTCTACGTTGCCGACATCATTGAACGAGCCAGCGGCGGCGCCGTAAAACTGGACCTATTCGAACCCGGAGAGATCGTGCCCGCCTTTTCCATAACCGATGCGGTTCGCGACGGCAAAATCGAAGCCGGTTATACCTGGCTGGGTTACGACCAAGGCAAAATACCCGCATCGCCCCTAGTGTCAGCCGTACCCTTTGGCATGGAACCTTGGGAATACAGTGCCTGGTGGTACGTGGGCGGTGGCCAGCAGTTGACCGAGACGTTATATAAAAATCATAACTTGCACCCGCTGCTATGCGGCCTAACCGGACCAGAAACCGCGGGCTGGTTTCGCAACCGCATCATCAGCCTAGATGATATTAAGGGCTTAAAAATTCGTTTTGCGGGTCTGGGTGGTCGGGTTATCGAACGCTTAGGCGCCAGTGTCACCATGATCCCCGGCGGCGAGATTTTTCAGGCGCTGGAAAAGGGCGCAATCGACGCCAGCGAGTTTGCCCTGCCAATCGTCGACCAGTCCCTCGGTTTTAACCGAGTCGCTAAGTTCAACTACTACCCCGGCTGGCATCAGCCGTTCACCTCGTCCCATTTGGTGGTAAATCTCAAGGTATGGGAAGCCTTAGCGCCAGCAGACCAAGCCCTGCTGGAAGCTGGTTGCACCGCCGCGGTTACCCGCAACTTGGCCCAGGCTGAAGCGCTGCAAGGTGAGGTGATTGCTGGTTTTCCGGCAATTGGCGTTCAGGCCGAACGGTTACCCGAACCACTGCTGCGCGAGTTAAATCGAGTGGCTGACGCCGTTATTGCCGAAGAGGCGGCCAAAGACGCGGACTTTGCCGAGATTCTCCAATCCCAACAAACGTTCCGCAGCAATTATCGATACTGGAAGTCGCTTGCCTATTTACCCAGAGACTTCGATGAATAACACCGCGCTACCCGAAACCCCGGCATCCATTGCAATCGACGGCATAGTCGCGCGTATCGGTCAGGGCCTGTCGTATATTTGGATGCTGCTGCTGGGCATCATTGTCATCAATGTGGTGGCTCGGTATTTATTCGACCAAGGCCGAATTGAGCTTGAGGAACTACAATGGCATCTCTACTCCGTCGGCTTTTTATTCGGCATGAGTTACGCCTATCAAGCCGATACTCATATTCGCGTAGACGTACTGCACGAACGCTTGCCGCCAAGAACTCAAGCGTGGATCGAGCTGTACGGTATTTTGCTGTTCTTACTGCCTTTTATTGCGCTGATTCTCATTTACAGCGTGCCGTTTGTGCTTTCATCCTATGACCTTGGCGAGGTTTCTGCCTCACCGGGCGGCCTACCATTGCGCTGGTTAATCAAAGCCGCCCTGCCTGCGGGCTTCGCTTTATTGCTGCTCAGCGTTATCAGCCGCCTGCTGAGGGTTTGGCATTTTCTATTTCTCGCCGAACCGTTGTCTAACACCCTAGCCACACAGCACGCAGAAGACTGATGGCAGCGAACGAAATTCTTGCGGTGTTGATGTTCGTCAGCTTTATCGCGCTGGTGTTTTCCGGCTTTCCTGTAGCGTGGTTACTTGGCGGCCTGGCAGTGATTTTCAGCGCCTTAGCCATCGTGTTGCAGGTGGATTTCAATCTGCCCATCGCTCTGGACTGGTCTTATACGTCGCTGTCGGTGGAGCGTATTTGGAATGTTATGGAGAACTGGGTGATGGTGGCATTACCCATGTTCATTTTGATGGGCCTGCTGCTGGATCGATCGGGCATCGCCAATCAACTGATGACCAGTTTCGCCCGCTTATTTGGCCAAGTCCGCGGCGGCCTTGCTGTGACCGTTGCGGTCATTGGTCTGTTGCTCGCCGCTACTACGGGAATTATCGGCGCATCTGTGGTGCTGCTGGCACTGCTGGGCCTGCCCGCGATGCTGCAGCAGGGCTACGACAAAAGCTTAGCCAGCGGCACGGTCTGTGCCGTAGGCACCTTGGGCATATTGATTCCGCCCAGCATTATGCTCGTGCTCATGGCCGACCGAATGGCGATGAGTGTGGGCGATCTATTTCTCGGCGCGGTATTTCCAGGCGCGCTGTTAGGTGGTCTCTACATTGCCTACATTTTATTGGTGGGTTGGTTGCAACCACATAAAGCCCCCGCCGCCGAGGTGGAACCCTTTAACTGGCAGGCCGTGGTCGATCTCTTTAAGGCTATTCTGCCCCCCGCGTTTTTGATTCTCGCGGTATTGGGAAGCATTTTTATGGGCCTCGCCACGCCTACCGAGGCCGCCGGAGTAGGCGCCGCAGGCGCTTTATTACTCGCCGTCATCAAGCGGCAAATGAACCGATCCGTCATGAGCGAGGTATTGCAAGAAACCACCCGCACCACTGCCTTTATTTTCGCGGTGCTGTTGGGGGCTACCGCATTTTCTTTGGTGCTACGCGGTCTCGGCGGCGACGAATTAATCGAAAGACTACTTTTAGGCCTGCCTTTTGGCCCCACTGGCATTATCATCTGCATTCTCGCTGCGACATTTATTCTTGGATTCTTCCTCGACTGGATAGAACTGACACTGATCGTCTTGCCCTTGGTGGCCCCTGTTGTGGCTAATCTCGGCTTCGACCCTGTTTGGTTTACGATTTTGTTCGCCGTGTGTCTGCAGACGAGCTTTCTAACGCCACCAGTAGGGTTTGCCATTTTTTACCTCAAAGGCGTCGCTCCTGAGGGCGTGGACGTAACCACTATTTACCGAGGCGTTTTACCGTTCATTGCACTTCAGGTTGTCGGCATGCTGATTATCTTCAACTGGCAACCCTTGGTTACTTGGCTGCCGACACAGGCCTATGGTTAAACTCGCAGTTCTGGCTTCCCACGAGGGCACAACACTACAGGCACTGATAGACGCGTGCGCTGAAGACCACCTGCACGCACAGTTGACTGCGGTAATCAGCAACAATAGCGGCTCTGGCGCCCTGCGCCGTGCTGCCGCAGCAGGGATCCCAGCCCACCACATCAGCGGCAAAACCCACGCCGACGAGGACCTAGCGGTACTGGCCGCCTGCCAACACGCACAAGCCGATTGGGTGCTGTTGTTAGGGTATATGAAAAAACTTGGCGAGCAGACTTTGGCCGCGTACAAAGGGCGGATCATTAACACGCATCCAGCGCTGCTACCGAAGTTTGGCGGCAGAGGTTATTTTGGCCTGCGTGTCCACCAAGCCGTAATCGCGGCAGGAGAACGCGAAAGCGGCGCCACCATACATTTGGTCGACTACGACTACGATACCGGTCCGATTCTGGCTCAAACCCGGGTCCAGGTACTGGCGCACGACACACCCGAAACACTGGAAACTCGCGTGAAAACTGCCGAGCAAGCGCTACTGGTTGAAACCGTGGCCAAACTAAACCGTTAGTTAGCCCCCAGCTGCTCCAAGGCTTGCGCATGCAGCGTCGCATTGGCCGAGGCGACTACATTCCCGCCCATACTAGGGTTACCGCCGTCCCAAGTGGTAATCACACCTCCAGCACCCCGGATAATGGGTATCAGCGCCTGTATATCGTAGGGATTGAGCGAACCATCTACACCGATGTGCATTTGCCCCATAGCTACCAGTGCAAACAGATAACAATCGCCACCGGTACAATTGAGTTGAGCCGAGGCCGCCAACCCAGCATATTGGGCGCGCTGCTCTGCGGCCAACCACTGCGTGCCGGTAGTACACGTCGTGGCCGCTGCCAAGTCAGTCACAGAAGCGGTTTTGAGCGGCCGCTCATGCCCGGCATGCTGCATACCTGCTGACACTCCGTCGCCAAAAAAAAGTTCGTCTGTGTAGGGCTGATAAAGCACGCCCACAATCGGATTTTCGCCATCAAATAGCGCCAGCAGCACACCCCAGTGCAACATGCCGCTCATAAATGCGCGAGTACCGTCTATAGGGTCAATAACCCAAGTCAGCCCGTTTCCAATCTGCAAGCCAAACTCCTCGCCGTAGATACCATGTTCAGGATAAGTCTGGTTTATGCGTTGCCGGATGACCTGTTCGGCCTCCCGGTCGGCACGAGTTACTGGGTCAAAACCGTCGGCCGCTTTATTTTCTAGCCTCATTCCGACGGCGCTGGTACGAAAGTACGGCAAGATCGCCGCGCCAGCGAGTCGCGCTACGGCTTTGGCAAACTCGAGGTATTCAAAACGCGCAGCTGCCGTTACGACGACTGCCGGGGTGTGATCGAACATAGACAAACTCTCGAACAGCTAAGCGCCCCATCATACAAGACTTAGTGCCCTATCGCTTCACGGCCCTAAATACCGCTTGATCGTCCACGGCCACACGACAACCCAATATTGCTATTTCGCCCGAGAGATACCCCACCATTTTGAGCCACTTTTACCAATTACGACCAAAAGCAAATTGACAAGGGGAATTTTCACCTCCTCGTGATCCTCAGTCATGAGATACTACGTTAATGCCTCACACTGACCTTACTCAGGGCCACGTTTCAATTTCGCTAGCCCGCCTGACTGCGCCTATGATGATGGGCGTATCGTCGACCATATTAGTGCAGGTACTGGAAATGGGCTTCATAGGGCAACTGAGCACCGCCCATGTTGCGGCTATCACCTTCACCTTCCCGTTGACTATGGTGCTGACCAGTATCGCCCTGGGGATAAGTATCGGGACATCATCAGTAATCGCCCGCAGCGTCGGCCAACAATCCAAAAATCCCAGCAATAGCGATGACGTGCAACGTTTAGGCACCCATAGCTTAATATTAGTGACCGGAGCTATGTCTGTTCTGGCCGCTATGTGCTGGCTAACCTTAGACCGAATATTTCTTGCGCTCGGCGCCAGCACTGACATGTTGCCGCTGATTCACAGTTACCTGGATATCTATCTTCCCGGCAGCATTTTTTTCACCGCCAGTATGATTCTTGGCAGCATCATGCGCGCTAACGGTAGCGCGACAGCGCCAGGGGTTATAATGACCGTTGGCTCGATCGTTCACTTGCTGCTTGATCCCATTTTAATTTTTGGTTGGTTCGGCATCCCCGCTATGGAGCTGAGCGGCGCCGCTACCGCAATGACCGTAACCCGGTTCGCGGCTCTAATTGTCACACTGATTTTCGTCTTCAAGGGCAAGATGGTGCTCAGCGAAGATCACTTCAGAGCTTTTTTTGCGTCGACCAAGCGCATTCTGCATGTGGGTATTCCTGCCATAGCGACCAATCTGATCGGCCCAGTCACCGCCGCCTATATCACCCGACTGATGGCAAACTATGGCGAAACCGCTGTAGCCGGATTCGGAGTAGCCGGACGTATCGAAGCTGTCGCCGCGATGCTTCTGTTTGCCCTTTCGGGATCCATTGGCCCTTTCGTCGGCCAAAACTTGGGTGCTAAACGCATCGACCGAGTACGCCACGGAGTAAGAGCGAGCTACCAGTTTTCGTTAATTTGGGGATTCGCTGTGGCTCTACCGCTTTTCGTTTTCGGCGGCGCCATCTCAGGCTTGATTGACAGCTCGCCTGAGGTCATCGGAATTGCTGCTCTGTATCTAGCTCTCGTGCCTTGGAGCTACGGTTGTTGGGGGATGATGATGATGGCTACAGCATCCTTCAACGCAATCGGTAAACCTTTACCGAGCACTGCCTTAGCCTTTGCCCGAATGGTCATAGTCTATATTCCACTAGCATCGGTGCTAGACCACTATTTCGGCTATCAAGGCGTTTTCATCGCAACGCTCGTTAGCAATTCACTAGTCGGTATCGCCGCCTATTACTGGCTTCGCTCACAACTCTCAACCATGTCCGGAGCTTACACATGATCATGCGTCGCTGCCTTACTATTGGTACGCTGATCTTGATTACTCCGCTTCTAGTGATGCTGGCACCGCTACTCATATCGGTAGCGCTGATCGCCAGCCGGCTTCCCGCTTTTAGGACAGCTCCGCATAGTTTGATCTTTGTGTATTGGTTCGTTATTTGCGAATGGACGGGGCTAGCACGCTTCGCTTGGGTGTGGACTTTATATCGGAAGCATCCGAGTTTTATGCGACGCTTACGCGATATTCAATTTTGGTGGGGGCAGGCGCTTTTTAATCTGGGGAAATGGGTCTTCCAGCTCGAGATAGAGGTACGGGGTCGAGAGTCGCTAAACGGGCCTTGCGCTATTCTACTATCGCGCCACACCAGCATGGCGGATACAGTGTTACCACTTTTGTACTTTGGCAAAACACGCATGGAAAGCCTGCGATACGTGCTCAAACAGGAACTGCAACTGCTGCCCTGCTTGGATATAGGCGGTAATTTATTGCCTAACGTTTTCGTTGACCGCTCAGGAACCGACAGCGCAACTGCTGTGCGTGACGTTAGTGATCTTGTAGCCACCGCTGGTGATGACGAGTCAGTCTTAATCTATCCGGAGGGCACTCGCTTCACCCAGAAAAAACACGACGATTTAGCAACCAGGCGACCGAATCTGAAGAATCAGCTGGCACGGTGGCCAGGCCTTTTGCCCCCTCGTCTGGGAGGCGTATCTGCAATGTTAGAAAAAAACCCGCAGAAGGATCTGGTATTCCTAGCCCATGTGGGCTTCGAGGGCTCAGCTAGCATCCACGACCTCCTCGGTGGCGGCTGGCTTAAGCAGCGCGTTATTTTACAATTTTGGCGCATTCCATATAGCGAAATACCGACAGGCGACCCAACTGAATTCGTGTTTTCCGAATGGGATAGAATGCAGAGAACCGTCGATGCATTAAAGGCGGACCTTGCAGCGTAAAAATCTACCTTAAGTCTCGCCAGGTAATTGGCGTCGTTTGTTTGAATCATCCGTCGAATATGGCGACAGGCGCAATATCGGGCTCTTAGCCAAAGGTAACGGATATCCGCTAGCTAACATCCAGCCAATAGCCACCGCTCGGTAAGCCTTTGACATGACCTGCCGTTGGTGTGGCGAAATGGGTACCAATAACCAAAATGCTTTGATCAACTAAGTCAGACAAAAGACTCTCCCTGGTCAGCTGACCCGCCGATTGGTCGTAGTCCGCTGACGAACACCAATCCGTACGCGTCATCTGTACAGGATGATGGATGCAATCACCGGTAATCAGCGCCCGCGCGCCATTGGATTCGATTTTTACTGAAACATGGCCTGGGGTATGCCCCGGAGTTGATTGCAAACAAACCTCTGGACACAGTTGGTGGTCGGTCGGAACCAAATCGACTAAGCCCGCTTCTATAACCGGGCGCACCGAGTCCGCTAACACAGGGCCGTATTTTGATTCATCGTCGTTGGCGTCCCAGTATTGCCATTCGGTCTCGCCAATGAGGTAACGCGCGTTGGTAAAGGTGGGCACCCACTCTCCGTCTATAAGCATGGTATTCCAACCCACATGGTCCACGTGCAAGTGGGTGCACAGCACATAATCAATCGACTCTCTTGGATAGCCAGCATTCGTCAGTTGGTGCAAGAAATCCGTTTGTAAATTTGACCAAGCAGGAATGTTGCGTTCTTTGTCGTTACCAATGCACGTGTCCACAAGGATTCGATATTCACCGGTATCGATGATCAACGCATGCACGCTCATCTTCAGATTACCTTGCTCGTCCATAAAGTGCGGCTGCATCCATTCGATAGGTTTACAGGCATCACGAGTAGCATCAGGCAGAATAAAACGACTACCGCCGGTGCTTTCCATTTCGACAACACGGGTGATTTTCACCGCACCGATCTGCCAGTTATTAGTGCTGGTTCCTTTCATAGCCACCTCACTCAATCCACCATCTAAATTCTGAGTCTAACCGTTAGCGGCCAAATAAATACAGCGTCGCAAAGGAGTACAACGGCGTTATTTTTTTTTGCTATGGTTTGCCATTGGAGAAAATAGGAGACTCATCGTGGGGCTTATCGACACCGTAAAAACACTGACGTATCTACCGGCGCTGTTGAAGCTAAAAAAAGGGATGACACCGCGCCCAGCCGAGGTAAAAGACAGCTTCGGTGCTCGCGTTGAGGCGAATGCTCAAAATCACCCCACTGCCAGCGCGATCGTTTTTGAAGGCCAGCAAATGAACTGGTTCGAATTTAACGCGCTTGCCAACCGTTTTGCGAACTATATGCACGAGCAGGGTGTCGAGCGCGGTGATGTGGTAAGCATCATGATGGAAAACCGTATTGAATACCTAGCAATATTGGTTGGACTGAACAAATTAGGCGCTGTCAGTGGTCTGCTGAATTCTAACTTGGGCGGCAACTCACTCATCCACTGCATAAATGTCACCGGCTCCAGCAAATGCATCGTTGGCGAGGAATGCATGGCAGAGTTAGATGCTATCCAAGACCAGTTAAGCCTGCAGGCCGGATCGGATTTCTTTTTCGTTAACGATAGCGGCAGCAGACCTTGTCCTAACTGGGCACAAGATCTTATGGCGAGCACCGCTGAAGCCAGCGAGAGCAACCCGGCTCAGACTAACGAAACGACTATTGGCGAAACAGCACTGTACATCTATACCTCTGGTACAACTGGCTTGCCAAAAGCCGCGGTCCTATCTAATCGTCGCTATTTGATCGCCGCAGATATGTCCGCAATAGCCGGATTACAATGCTCGGTCTCAGATCGAATCTATCTATGCCTGCCGCTGTATCACGCAACGGGTTTGCTGCTGGGCGCTGGCGCCGCCTTTGCTTCTGGTGCCAGCATGTTTGTTCGGCGTAAGTTTTCAGCCAGTAATTTCCTCAATGAAATACGCGAACACAATTGCTCGCACATGATTTACATCGGCGAATTATGTCGTTATCTGACCAACATTCCAGAACAGGCCGGCGATGCCCAAAGTCCGCTGCACAGTATTATGGGCAACGGCATGCGCCCAGACATTTGGATGAATTTCAAAAAACGCTATGGCATAAAGCGAGTATGCGAGTTCTATGGCGCGTCCGAAGGCAACGTGTCGTTTGCCAACCTTATGAACAAAGACATGACCGTGGGTATGACATCTGCCGAAGTAGAATTGGTAAAATATGATGTTGATAACGACGAGGTTGTTACCAACGATGCTGGCAGATGTATAGCGGTTCAGCCTGGCGAAGCCGGCCTACTGTTAGGCAAAATTACGCCTGACACTGTGTTTGAGGGTTATACCGACGCTGAAGCTACCGAGAATAAGGTTTTCCGCAATGCGTTTAGCGACGGTGATGCCTGGTTCAATACCGGCGATCTAATGCGCACCGTAGATGTCGGTTACACGCTGGGCTATGACCACTATCAGTTCGTCGATCGAGTGGGCGATACATTTCGCTGGAAAGCAGAGAACGTATCGACTAACGAGGTGGGCGAGATCATTAACGGCTTTGATCAGATCAAATTCTGCAATGTTTACGGCGTGGAGATTCCTGGCACCGATGGCAGAGCCGGGATGACTGCCCTGACGCTGCAAGATGGGATCGATGCATTGGATTTAGATCGCTTCGCCGAATTCGCTAAAGAGAACCTACCCAGTTACGCGGTTCCAGTGTTCTTGAGAATCCAGCCAGATATCGACGTCACTGGCACATTTAAAATGCTCAAAGGTGACCTACGTAAGCAAGGTTACGACATCAACATGACGGATGATCCGATTTTTGTCATGAAGAGCGGCGAGTCGACTTATAGCCCGATGGATAGTGATTATTTAGCACTTATTCGTGACAGCGGCGCTGGCTATTAGACGCCTCCATGCCTAAAGCCATTCTTCTGGATTTGGGCGGTGTAGTACTTGGCATCAACGTCGCCCAAGTTTTTCAAACTTGGGCGCGTCGAGCGGGCGTTGAAAGCGAGCGCATTCAACATAGTTGGGCAATGGACGAGGCCTATAAATTACACGAAATCGGAGCCATCGATTTTGCTGAATACGCGGGTCGTTTGGAACAGCAGCTGGGCATCAATATGCCTTTAAGCGACTGGCGAGCAGGGTGGAACGCCATCTGGACCGAACCCTATGCACAGGTGGTTGACCAGCTGCCGGGGCTCGCACAACGCTACAAGCTGTGCGCCTTCAGCAACACGAACGCGGTCCACGCTGAGGCGTTTTATGCCCAATACCCCCAGGCACTTGAAAGCTTCAGTTCAATGTTTCTATCCCATGAGATCGGAGCCCGTAAACCCGACCCCGACGCCTTTTTGCAGGTTTGCAACAAAATGAGCACACATCCAAGAGACGTATTATTCATTGATGATAGTGCCGCTAACGTAGAGGGCGCGCGCGCCGCTGGAATTGATGCACACCACTTAGTTAAAGAGCGCGACATCGCCGCACTGCTTCAGAGTCTATCGCACTAAGGCGCACAACCTAGCTCCAAGCGCTGAATCAGCGCCAAGGCTTGGTCCCGATTACTCCCACATACCATCGGTTCTGGCTTAAAGCCAGAGCACACCGCAGGCCGGCGCGGATCATCAAACAACGCGCACGCAAAACGGTCATCCAAATGCAGGCAACGAACCCCCGCAGGCTTACCCTTCGGCATACCTGGGAGAGGAGAGGTGATGGACGGCGCAATACAACAGGCACCGCAGCCCAATCGACAGTCCACACGCGTCAACCTTGCCTAGGACGTGAATTCATGGGCAATGGATGCGTATTTTTCGAGCAACGGCAGCACCACATCAGCAGCATCCGAAGGCAACGAGAAGATCACTCGGTCGAAACCTAATTCCACTAATTCTGCAACCGCACGGCGGTCTGCTCCAACCCCGAAAATGCTGAATTGTGGACTACCCTTGCGCCCGCGTGCCTGCCAAGCTTCCTTGGTTTTAGCAATACCGGCGGCATAATCCACGCCGCCACTGGCCTGCCGACGTGCACGATTTTGATAGATCGGCATCCAGCCGTCCGCATACTCCGCAATACGATCATAGGTGTAGCGGGACGAGGCGCCCATCAAGATCGGTGGGCCGCCTGCTTGTTTCGGTTTCGGGTAACACCAGATTTTGTCGAAATCAACAAATTCGCCGTGAAACTCTGGCTCTTCCTGGCACCACATCTCCCGCATTGCTAGAGTTCGCTCGCGCAATATCGGCCAACGTCGCGCAAATGGCGTGCCATGGTTTTCCATTTCTTCGGCGTTCCAACCAGCACCAATCCCAAGCACCAAACGGCCGTCAGATAAATGGTCTAGCGAAGCTACCTGCTTCGCCATAAGGATAGGGTCGCGCTCAGTAACGAGTGAAATGCCAGTGCCCAATTTGAGTTTTTGCGTCACCGATGCCGCCATGGTTAACGCTATAAACGGGTCAAAGGTATGCCAATACTCTTTCGGCAACTCCGCGCCACCGGGCCAGGGCGATTTCCGACTCGCAGGAATATGCGTGTGTTCCGGCAAAAATAATGACTCAAAACCATACATTTCAGCCTGCTGGGCTAGGACCTGAGGCGCCACCGCATACTCAGTGGCGAACATGAGGAGACCAAACTGGGTCATAAGGCGGTTCTCTAGGAAAAACCCTAGCTTAACGCTTGATGGAAGGCTGGGGACAGCGCTTTAAAGTACTTGCTGCTCTAGACGCTCTAAATGCAGATCGATTTTAGCAACATAGCGGGCCGCTGCCGGACCTTTCCGTGCGTTTGGCCCAACGTTATAAGAGCCCAAAGCACAGACGAGATCACCGTCACAGCGCTCCAAAAGATGCCCGAGAACTTGCGCGCCACAGTAAACATTCTGCTCTGGGTCATTTAGATGATCTTGGCCACAAAATGCTGCCCAATAGTCTGGTCGCACTTGAGCCGGCCCTACTGCACCGACACGCGAACGCACATTCTTGCGAAATGAGCTTTCAGTCAGAACTAAGCTCGCCAAAACATCTACAGATATGCGCTGGCGCTCGGAAGCCTCTATCAACCAGTGCGAAAACTCTTCTGCCCTCACCGGTTTAATGCCAAAAGCGGAACTAATGCGTGCGCCTAGGTGGGCAACTTCCACTTTGTATGCATGCTGCCCCAATTGCGGCTTTGCAAAAGGCATCACTCTCTGTTCAGGTATGGGCGCGTTCGTATGTAACCACGCCAAGCCCACGACCAGAGACAATGCGCACAAACCCAACCTCAGGTCGAAATAGCGTTTCGCTATAGCAAAAACAACACCACGTTCCATGGCTTTCTCCCACGCCAGAACCCTATCCTTCAAGGCTCTGTCCTTTTTATTTTGCTTCCAATCCCAACCAAGCGGGCGGCATTCTACCCATCAAGCCGCGTTTGCGGAACAAAATAATGAAGAAAAAATGGATTTAGGCGTAGTATTGCAGACACTGGGAACAATAGTGAGTAATCACTTACAGAAACGCCGCCTTGTTACGGTAAAAATAGGTCTACAGATAACGCTTGATCAGGGTCTATATAGCCAAACGGTCTAAAAACGCGGCCCAAACCTCAACCTTGTAGGGATTGAAGTCTAGCCCGCCCTGAGCGCTTGAATGATTTCGCCTCGTTGCGCGTCATCAGATACAGGGAAGGACGCGGAGGTACGATCAGTGAAGGACCCATAGCGTTCAAGCATTTGCGGTGCAATTTCTGCGGGTTCGCCAATCACGCCAAATTCAGCAAGTATATCGTCGCTTATAAGAGTGCCCATTTCTTTCCAGCGCCCTTGTTTGGACATTGTATTTAGTTCGCTTTGCAGATCACCCACGCCAATGGAGTCTAAAACACCCTTGTATGCGGGTGTGGACCCATAAAACGCGATGCGCTCTTGAGCGGCTTTCTTACTCGCTGCAAATTCCGCCTCATCACGTCCTGTGACCACAAAACAAGAGTACGACAGCTCGAAATCCTCGCGCGTTTTACCGGCTTTCGCCAGACCCTGCTCAATCGCTGGCAGTGTTACCGAATTGATATAGGGCAGCGTGCTAAAAGGGTGGATGATCATGCCATCGGCTACTTCACCAGCGACTTCGGTCATCTTCGGCCCTACCGCGGCTAAAACCACTTTCGGCGCGCCGTAGTCTTTATCTTCTGGCGTGAACGCTGGGGTCATCAGGGTATGTCGATAATACTCTCCGACGAATTCCAACGGCGTGCCATCATACCAATTCGCCCAAATTGCGCGCATAGCCAATACCAACTCACGCATTTGAGCAGCAGGTGCTCCCCACTGCATACTAAAACGCTTGGTAATATGCGGTTTAATCTGCGAACCCAAGCCCAAGGTAAATCGACCTTTAGAATACGCGTTAAGATCATGACCGATATTCGCTAAATTCATTGGGCTGCGCGCGAATGCCACGGCTATTGAAGATGCGATCTCGAGTTTGTCGCTATGTTCTGCCGCCAGCAATAACGGAAAAAACGGATCGTGATTCATCTCCGCAGTGCGGACACCATCGTAACCATCGGCTTCTAACTTATTCACGATGGAAGGTATTTTCTCTAATTGATGGCCGATGCCAGCATCTACTTTCATGTTCTTTCCCTTAACTTTGTGTTCCGCTACTAACGACCACTAAACCGCCGACAATTTTTCTATGATATTCGCTCGGTCTGCTTTACCGATATGCGCATAGGCCGCTGAGGTACGATCGACAATGTCACCGTAACGGCCAATGATTTGGTCGGGCAGAGTCTGCGGCTCGCCAATGACCGCAAATTCTTGCAACAAGTCAGGGGTAATAAGCTCGCCCATTTCCTGCCAACGCCCCTGCTTTGACATGGTGTTTAAATCAGCTTGCAACTCCCCCGCCCCTATACTCTCGAGCACAGGCTTGTACGCCGGAGTAGAACCATAGAACGCTATCTGCTGCCGGGTGGCTTGCTCGGCCTCACGCATGTCTTCTTCCGTGTTGCCGGTCACGATAAACATGGGATAACTGATTGCAAAATCTTCGCGACGTTTTCCAGACTTGGCAAACCCTCGTTCAAGGGCCGGCAAGGTTGTCTCACGCAAATATTTCTCGGTCGTAAACGCATGCACAATGATGCCGTCCGCTACTTCGCCCGCTACTTCGGTCATCTTTGGACCCACCGCCGCAAGAAACACCTTGGGCGCACCGTAGTCCACATTAGTGGGGGTAAAAAACGGTGTCATTAGCGTATGTGTATAAAACTCACCAGTAAATTGAAGCGGTTGCTGCTGATGCCAGGAATCCCATATCGCGCGCATCGCCATAATGTATTCACGCATGCGCGCCGCCGGACTTGACCAAGGCATGCTAAAGCGCTTGGTGATGTGCGGTTTAATTTGTGACCCCAAGCCCAACGTAAATCGCCCCTTTGAGTAGGCGTTAAGATCATGCCCCACGTTCGCCAAGGTCATTGGCGACCGCGCGAAGGCAACCGCGATCGAGGTCATAAGTTCAATGCGTTGGGTATTTTGCGCTGCAACCAATAACGGAAAAAATGGGTCGTGCGCTGTCTCCGCCGTCATAACCCCGGCGTATCCCATATCTTCCATTTCCGCGGCCTGGGCACCAACGGTATTCAAATCCAGACTCACTCCGCCATCTACGTACATGTTCTCACCTCCTAGAACAATTCATTCACTTTGAATCGGTTGCATCGGTGCTGCATCGTTCACAAACGGACCGCATTGCGGCCGCCCTGAACCGGACTCAGATAAAGCAAACCGATCGCAACTCTGTCCTTCGTCGCTAAAGCTGAGCCGAAAAAACAAGTCGTTCGGATGCGTGATACGTATCACCTCGTCAGGACTCAACTGCAGAAAATGCTCTAGCACCGCTTTAGTAACTATACCGTGGCTGATAATCGCTGCCCGTTCAACACTTTTAATACGTGGAAAAACCGGCGCAACGCGATTCGCTAAATCAGCCAGATTCTCACCGCCACCAGCCCTGTAACCATAAGGATCAGCGCGCAGCGCCAATAAACCCTCGCCGTCTTCCTGCTCTACTTCCGACAAAGTCTTGCCCGACCATATACCGCAATCTCGCTCGACAAGATCCTCGGAATATTCTACTGGCGCCTGCAGATGGGCATTCACCAGTTCTGCGGTTTGCTTGGTTCGGCCTGCAGTTGACACCCACAGCTTGTCGACGCCCCCCAATTGCTTGAGCACCTTACCATGGGCGTCAGCTTGGGTTCTGCCTTCTGCGGTAAGTGGGGAGTTCAAACGCCCCTGCATTCGGCGTTGCACATTCCATTCGGTTTGGCCATGGCGCAACACATAAAGTAATTTAAGTTTCATCAACGCTATCAGTCGACGATGCTACTTAAACTGGAATGCCTGAGCTGTGAACGCGGCAAATGTCCGCTCGGTATCCTCGCGCGAGGCGGCCAGCGGAGCAACAATGTGCGTGTGCACACCGCCGTCGGCATCTTCCTGAATCCGCTGCTGAATTTCTTCCTCATTACCGATGATGGCTATTTCATCGATCATTTCATCGCTCATGGCGCCCGCGGTTTTCGCACGGTCCTTCGCAGCCCAGCCCTCTGTTATTTGCGCTGCCGCGTCGCCATAACCTGCCCACGCCAGGAAGTTATTGTATACCGGTGTTGCGTAGTAAGGCCCAAATGCTGCGCGGAACAAGTTACGCCCATACTCTTTATCATCAGTACACAGCACCATGGCGCGATTAACGATTTCTACGTCTTCCGCCTTCTTGCCAGCTTTTGCGGCACCTATCGCGACATGTTCCATCATTTTCGGCAGCGCCGCTTTGGGCCATAAATTGAAGATCACTCCGTCGCCTACTTCAGCGGCCATCTCAATCATTTTCGGTCGCAAGGCCGCTAGATACAGCGGCGGCGGATTTTCCATCGGCGCTTGACGGTAGCCCTTACTGAATAGGGTTTCGCCATCGAAATCTGTTTTTTCGCCACTGAGCATGACTTTGACTAATTCGGCGGTCTCGCGGACCCGAGTCAGTGGTTTGTCCAGCGGGATGCCGTTGAACTGACCCATGATGGTCTGACTAGAGGAGCCTATACCCATTACAAATCGATTAGGTAACAGTTGCCCTATAACGTTTGCTGATGCGGCTAAAACCGATGGTGAGCGGGTATAAACAGGGGTAACCGCGGTACCAATACGAATATTTTTTGTAAGGTGTGCAATCGCCGCTACTTGAGTCAACGTATCAGGCGCTCCAGAGTCGCTGAACCAGGCATCGGGAATGCCCTGATCTTCAGCCCATTGGATGCGCGCTATGGTGTCTTCGATGCGTGGCCCAGCGGGCAACGTAACCGCTATTCTTTTGGCTAAAGCCATGTAAATCCCCTCTTAAAAAGCCAGATCAGTGGCACAGTATTAATAAACATAGATTCTCATTTTGCCCTGCCGAAGATCAAGCCGTATCCTTAACAGATTATTACTACCGGCAGGGATAGGGAGCAGCATGAGCGACGTGGAACTCACCCAAGTGCGAGAAGCACACAAATTTGATGAAGCCGCTCTGGCTGCTTACATGCAAACCCATGTTGAGGGCTTCGACGGTCCTCTAACCATTAAGCAGTTTGAGGGCGGTCAATCTAACCCGACCTTCCAACTCATCACGCCAACCCAAACGTACGTTATGCGTAAACAACCACCCGGCGAGTTACTGCCCTCCGCCCACCAGGTAGATCGAGAATTTAAGGTCATGGCTGCCCTTTGGAACACACCAGTGCCTGTCCCAAAGATGTATTGCCTATGTGAGGACTCCAGCATTATCGGCACTAAGTTCTACGTCATGGAGATGGTCGAAGGCCGCCTATTTACCGAAACGCGATTACCAAGCTGCAACAAAAGTGAACGCAGCGCTATTTATTTGGATCTTGCGCGGGTATTGGCCGAATTGCACAACGTTGATCCAGTCTCGGTCGGACTCAGCGAATTCGGTCGCCCAGGAAATTACTACGAGCGCCAGATTGGCCGCTGGAGCAAGCAATACATTGCTTCCAAGACTGAAGAGATAGAGGCTATGGACAATTTAATGGAATGGCTCCCGCAAAATATTCCTGCAGAAGCCGGCAGTGTCATCGTTCACGGCGACTACCGACTAGGGAATGTACTCATTCATCCCACTGAAGCAAAAATAGTCGCGGTATTGGACTGGGAACTCTCAACCCTTGGTGATGGCTTAGCCGATCTAGGCTATATCTGCCAGGACTACCATGGCGATGCCTATGATGATGAAGGTTTAGCAGGTGCTGATCATGCTGCCCTCGGGATTCCTACCGAAGCAGAGTTTGTCGCAGAATACTGCAAACACGCCGGCCGCGAGGGCATCGACAACTGGCCATTTTATTTGATTTACAACATGTTCAGATCGTCAGGCATTATTCAGGGTGTTTACAAACGCGGCCTTGACGGTAACGCCAGTTCTGAGAAGGCGCTAGAATACGTTGACGCAGCCCGGCTGCGCTCAGAACGCGGCTGGGCCATGGTCCCCGACAAATAGCGGCACGGACGGCCCGGCCCCCTGTCCCGCAAACACGACGCTGAACAGCATGCCACCGCGACGGCTCAATCTGCCGCCGGACAATCTTTGGTTGTGGTCGCAGCACGGTGAAGCACCGTGCCGTCAAAGCCTCACCACGCTTCGGCCAAGCGATCCAACTTGAAACTAGAGCATTTCCTCTGCGACGACCTGCAGCGCCGCTGGGTCTTGACTGCCCAATAACATGTTTGAAACATGGCCCTGAGCACCCGCGGCTTTCCAGCGCTGAAGTTGCTCTCGGATATGCTCCGCTGGCCCTACGAGTGCACATGCATCGATAAGTTCCGCAGGAACAGCGGCCATTGCTTGGTCTTTGCGTCCAGCAAGGTAGTGATCCTGAATTTCTACAGCAGCATCCTCAAACCCTAAACGCTTGCAATAGTCGTTGTAGAAATTTTTGTCACGCGCACCCATTCCGCCAATATATAACGCCATCATGCCGCGCACAGGTATTCGGCACTGCTCAATGTCATCGCCCATAACAAGCGTAACGAAGGGCGCGATATCGAATTGAGTGAGATTTTTCTCCTCAGTTTCTTCACTGAGATTAGCGTTCGCCAACGCAAAACCCTTCTCGATGGGGTCGGCAAATACGGAATATTTGTCCGGATCCATCCAAACGGGGAAAAATCCATCAGCAACCTCAGCCGACGCCGTTACACCGTTGTTAGTGATCGTTGCAGCGTATATCGGAATGTCCTCTTCGCAATGCAAGATACTCTTCAACGGCTTACCCAGGCCTGTTGCGCCTGCACCTGTGTAGGGCAGGTTATACATGGAACCCTCAAAGGATAGTGGCGCCTGTCGAGCAAAGATTTGTTTCATAATTTGCACATATTCGCGTAAACGACTTACCGGCTTGCCATAAGGCACACCGTGCCAGCCTTCCACGACCTGGGGGCCCGAGGCGCCTAAGCCAGCGATAAATCGCCCACCCGATAGTTCTGCCAAACTCATCGCGGTCATGGCCGCCATAGCAGGTGACCGGGCAGGCATTTGCATAATCGCGGTGCCGACTTTAATGCGATCTGTCTGCGCCAAAATCCAAGCAGCGGGTGTGACCGCGTCCGAACCGTAAGCTTCTGCGGTCCAAATTGACTCATAGCCTAAATTTTCGGCGTGCTTGATGGCGTCGATTGAAATGCTGAACTTGCGGCCAGAGTAGCCGGCTAGAATGCCTAGTTTCATAATAGTTGTTTTCCTTAATGAGCGGAGTGAGTGTCTAAATACCTGATAATATCCATTGATTCGTACATCCATTCAACGTCGTCACCCCGCTGAATACGCAAACACGGGACCGTGCCTCGACCACCGCCTTGCAGCAGTTCTTTAAACGCTGACGGGTCTCGAAGCGTGTCCCGAAATGCCATGTCGATGCCACGCTGTTGCAAAAACTGCCTTACTCGAGCACAAAACCCACAGGTATCAGACGTGAAGAGTTGGTAGCTTTCTGGTCCAGACATATTTTCTTTTCCTATGCTTTGTAAGCCTCGCAGACTAATACCTGTAGATCATTACGGTCAATAACGTAACAATACGCGCGTTGTCGCGACGTCAAAATAGGAGCTTTAAAATGCCCGCCGCCAAACGCAAATCCGCCGATCGCGTAGCCGCTACTCGGTCTATTTTTCTCGGTCTTCTTGGGGTCGTTGGAGCCGTTCTCATAGGCCTTGGTATTTATTACTCCAGCGGCAGTAGTCACAGCAACATTCCACAACTGGGCACTGACTTCGAAATCATCGAAAATGCCGATCGACCTCGATCAAAAGGCCCTATCGAAGTTGCAGAATTCTTTTCTTATGGCTGCATCCATTGCAAAAACTTCGACCCTGATTTTAAAGAGTGGGCCGCTGGCGCCGCCAATGATGTTTTGGCCATACGCCGCCCGGCGACATTTTCAGCAAGCTGGACTCTACTGGGGCAGGCCTATCTCGCGTTGGAACACGCAAACGCCCTCGAAGAGCATCACGAGCGGCTGTTCAGCGCAATTCATGACACGCGAAAACGATTCACCACTGGTCAGAGCATTGCAGATCATTTGGACAGTCCAGAGTTCAGCGCTGAGGACTTTATGCGCGCATTCAACAGCCCTTCTGTAGGTCGCAAACTTAACCGCGCCGCGGACGATACGCGGCGTTATCAAATCAATAGCGTGCCTACCTTAGTGGTTGCAGGAAAGTACCGCGTAAGCATGCAAAACGGCACCCAGCGCGCGCTCCAAGTTGCGGACTGGCTAGTCGGGCAAGAACGCGAGCGAGTTACCAGTGTGGACTAAGCCCGCGCGAGATTGCTCTGCCGTGGATGTCCACCACTACCAAGTTAGCGCCACGGACAAACCTACTTGCCGCGGTGCACCAAGCTGCGTCCACGTTGTATCTGTATAACCATTGCGCGGATCGTTACCAAAATAAAAGCCCCGCACCGGGTAATCGGCATCGGTTAAATTGCGACCCCAAAGTCGTGCAGAATATCGACCAACACGGTATCCAATCGCAGCATTTACCAGCGCATAACTGTCCGCCTCGGCACTATGGCTGTCAGAAAAGTAGTATCCATCTTTCGCCTCAAGGGCAAGACTGGCGAACCAACGCTCAGATATTTCGTAGCGCCCTGTCAGATGTGCTTGGTATCCAGGTGCGTGCGCTTGCTCACGGCCATCTAAATTGTTTCCTGCAGCATCAACGTAATCTCGATACTCAGTTTTCAGCAGCCCCAGACCAGCACTGACCAGTAACCGTTCGCTAAAGGTCAAATCGATTTCAGCTTCAAGGCCTTGGTTGACGCCGGACGCAGCGTTCCCAGTGAATTCAATAAATTCAGAGGAACCATCAGCGCGCACTCTTACAATGGAGGTTGCGATTTGTACGTCAGCCCGCGCCATGTGAAAGAGCGCCAGTCGAATCTCGCCGCGTTCTTGGAGAATCTTGGCTTTATAACCTACCTCAAAATTCCATAACGTTTCCGGCTCGAATAACCGCAAATCTGCGTCCAAGGTTCCGGACGTATTAAAGCCACCGGACTTATAACCCTGAGAAAAACTCAGATACCCCAATCCGTTATCAGCAAAATGCCGTTCGAGTTTTAGGCGCGAACCAAAAAGGTTGTCTTCGGGGAGGAATCTAACCCCTGCGTTATCGTCATAATCGGCTTGGTGAATCTCAGCTCGCGCACCAACGGACACCGTCCACAGCTCGCTCATCGGCAGACTGAATTCGCCATAGACAGCACGCCGCTCAAGTGCAAAGCGGCTGGTGAAACTTTGCTCAAGCCAAGTGTAATCGCGGACCAAATCCGCGTCGCGATCCAAAAGGTATATCCCAACCACCCAATTCGGCACATCCTTACTTGCACCTTTCGACAACCAGCGTAGATCGAGGTTCACTGTTTTGACCTCACGATCGTAATTGTCTGTAGAGCTATAGCCATAGGGGTGGAACCCTACATAGGTCCAGTCTTCATCATAGCCGTAGCGCACATCGCTGCTGGTATAACCTGCTGCAGCAATCAACTGCGCCCAATCGAGATCGTTAACTTCAAAACGCGCGCTAAGATATCGGCTCGTCTGCTCATCCGCACCAGGCTGGTCCGAACGAGTTTGACGGTTGTTGTCTAGGGAAAAAGCATCGTAGCCGTTGGCGACATCCACGACCCCGGCAGCCAGTTGCCAGGCTAGGGACGCACTACGACCATCTAACTTTAATCGAACCGTGGATTCGTCATGATTGTCCGTACTCTTGCTCGGTAGAAATACGTTATCGATGAAGCCATCATCCCGATACTTGCGCGCACTGAAACGAATCCCGACAGTATCATTAAGTGGCCCACTGATGACCGCGCCAACTCCCTGGGCGCCGTAGTTGCCTAGATCAAATTGCGCCCTGCTTTGCCAGTCTTTCGCCGATGCAGGGGTTACTACATTAATCAACCCTGCTAACGCATTCGCCCCATACAGGGTGCCCTGCGGGCCGCGCAAAACTTCTATCTGCGATACATCAAATAAGGTTGCCGCGGTGCCAATGCCGCTAAAATCAACCCCATCTATTTGCAGGCCGACAGAAGCATTCAGCGGCTCGGCAAATTGTCCTCGCTCGCCAATCCCGCGCATCTGCACGAAGCGCGCCCTTGAGGCACCGCTGGCAATATTTACATTGACCGCTCGAGCAAGGACTTCTTCTAAGTGATTGACAACGTCGGCCCGATCGTCGGGCGTCAGCAACGATATGGAACCCGCCGCTTCGCTTAGAGCAACCGCGCGAAGTTCTGCAGTAACAACCACTTCTTCAATCATTTCGGCGTACGCATTTGCGGCGCACAGCGGCACCACAAGACCTAAAATCAGACCTAGCTTGCGAGACCACACATTTGGAAAAATCATCACCATCTCCTTGGGACAGACCAGAAACTAGCCTAAGAAGATGCAATCCTATTCCTACGCCGGTGTTACCCGGATCAGGTTCAAAGGGTCCGTCATATCAGACGTCTCAGGCGCGAAGCCACCCCTTAGGCACCATTATTAAAACAAACATCTTTGCCGATGTAAAAAGAACTTGCCCAGAACCTCGCGCAGCGTCGTGACTAGGCCTAATGGCTTCGCCATAACTGTTGCAGCTTAGCCGCTCAAAAAATCCAGCTAACGCAGCGAGCGGAGGTTTTCCTACGTTCTCCGCCCTAGACCGCAATTGCAATCCCATAAGCCTGCGAATCTGGTACCTTGGAGGCATCTGCTGGGAGGCTGCCTTGACGGCCAAAAAAAAACGAAAAACACGCGCCAAACGCCGACCCAAACAACAGCCGTTCTGGGCGCGTATGCGTGCCTTCCTGCTGCGACTGATATGGCGCACGATTCTGTGGCTTGGCTTGGCTACAGTCCTACTGTCGGCAGGCTACGCCTACTATATTGATCGCACGATCAGTAAAACCTTCGAAGGACGACGCTGGTCAGTACCCGCTCAAGTCTACGCCCAGCCATTGGAATTATTTGCCGGACTGGCACTATCAAAGCGCCAATTTGCAACGGAGCTCGATCGATTAGGCTACCGACAAAACGTTGGCCTGGATTCGCCCGGCACCTATCGGCTAAATGCCAGCGGCATAACCGTCCATCTGCGCAGTTTTCGTTTCATCGACGGATTCCGGCCTGCACAAACGCTGCGCTTCAACTTTAATCGCAAGGGCATCGAGCAAATTACCGAATTGGACTCTAGCGAAGTCATTCTGGTGCGCATCGACCCCGCAAAAATAGGCAGTTTTTTCCCCTCCCATGGCGAAGACCGGATCGTTCTGACGCCGCAGGAGGTGCCGAATTTGCTCGCCGCCGGCTTGAAGGCCATCGAAGACCGCGACTTTGATGAGCATCGCGGATTCAGCATCACTGGGATCTTGCGCGCCCTATTCGTAAATCTCCGTGCGGGCTCTGCCCGCCAAGGCGGCAGCACCCTGACGCAACAGTTGGTGAAAAGCTACTTCCTTACTAATGAAAGAACCTTACAACGCAAACTGCGCGAGCTCGCGATGGCAGTAATCTTGGAGCTGCGATTCAGTAAGCAAGACCTCCTTACCGCCTACGTTAATGAAATTTTTCTCGGCCAAAACGGCGCGCGCGCGATCCACGGATTCGGCCTTGGCGCACAGTTCTACTTCAACAAACCCATAAACGAATTAAATGTGGCGGAAATCGCAACACTGATCAGCATCATTCGCGGACCCTCTTACTACAACCCGTTCCGCCATCCCGAGCGCGCCCTCTCGCGGCGCAACAGAATCTTAGACACTTTTTACAGCGATGGGCTGATCGGAGCGGTGGACCACGGCCAAGCTAAAGCTCAGCCAATCGGCGTCGTCAGCGCTGCCGGCCGAGGCGGAGCGTATTATCCGGCCTTCATGGACCTTGTTCGAAGTGAATTATCCCAGCGTTATTCGAACGCTGATCTGCGATCTCAAGGGCTGCAAATTTTCACCACGCTGGATCCGCGTTTACAAGAAAACACCCAACAAGCTGTGAGCCTGACCCTCGATGACATCGAGCGCGATCGCAAACTACCAAAGAGTGGTCTGCAAGCCGCGAGCGTCGTTGCCGACAGCCAAACTGGCGAAGTGCTCGCTCTGGTGGGCGGCCGGCAGGGGCGCGTCGATGGTTTTAACCGAGCACTGAACGCCCAACGATCGGTGGGCTCAGTCATCAAACCGGTGACTGTCCTGACTGCGCTCAACCAAGGCATGGAGTTAACGGATGAAATTGTTGACCAATTGGTCACTTTGCAGCAATCCTCGGGCGAAGACTGGGCGCCGAAGAACTTTGACGGCAAGACCTACGGCAAGCTGCCAATATATTTGGCACTAAGCCGCTCATTGAACCTCGCCATGGTAGATCTCGGATTGCGGGTAGGCGTTGAAAACGTCCAAGAACAGTTTACAACGCTAACAAATCGGCGACCCAACAACCCCTATCCGTCCTTTTTACTGGGGGCTGAGGCCATGTCACCACTACAAACCCTAGAGCTGTATGGCAATTTCGCCAGTGGCGGATTTCACACCCGCCCCAAAGCCGTTATTGCTGTGCTGGATGAGAACGGTTCCGCACTGTCACACCACACGTTCGAGATGCGCGAAAGCATTCAGATGCCGCAAGTTAGCGCGTTAAATAAAGCGCTTGAATTAGCTATGCGACGAGGAACTGGCCGAACCTCGCCTTTCTCACAGCTCGGCGTTGCAGGAAAAACTGGTACGACCAATGATAATCGCGACAGCTGGTTCGCCGGCTTCGACAACAGCCATTTGTCAGTTGTCTGGGTCGGCCGCGATGACAACCAAAGCACCGGACTCACCGGCTCAAGCGGTGCGCTTAGGGTTTGGAATGCTATGGCACGACTTAATGGCGTAGATCCTATCGTGCCCATCGACAGCGACGCGCTAGTAGCGATCGAATACACTAGTGGGCGGCGTGCCGATGATCGCTGCGCCGACATAGTTTTGCTGCCTGTACAAGATTCACGAGCGCTGAGAATTAAACCAGGTTGTAAAATCAAACCCTCTTTAAGACAGCGCTTGAGGTCGATTTTTATCGATGAGTAGCAACATGACTGTGAGTATTTATCGCTCTTTTTGTTTCGCTGTGTGTTTGGCTCTTGCCGCCTGCGCAACCGCACCAACGCCGCCTCCGATGCGCTCCGAAAAAGTGTCAAAGCCATCCGTACAGAAGCCCAAACCTGCGCAACCTGAGCGCCCAAAAACCAGGACAAGCGCCACATTCGCGCTGCTGCGAGACGCAGATAGTGCATTGGCAGCCGCGCAACCTAAGCAAGCCATCCTATTGCTCGAGCGCGCTGTGCGCATAGAGCCGAGAAATTTTGAACTGTGGATTCGCTTAAGCCGCGCCCATCTCGCATCCAATAACCTTACAGCCGCAACACAACACGCTCGAAAAGCCATCGCTCTTGCTGACACGGCCGTCGACGTATCGAGCCAAGTCGCTGAGGCTAAAGCTTGGCTCCAGTATGCTCAGGTACTTGAGTATCGCGGCCAAAAACAAGAAGCAGCATCTATTCGGCAACGCTACAGTCGACAGCGCGGCTAACAGATATTGCGGGCACTTAAGCGCCAAGATAAGCGGTCCTATATGCGTACAACCTTTAAAGTTATCCCAAACCTTTGCTGCTACTTGATCATTGCGACGAGCGTACTTGGTTGTGCCACCAATCCCGTCACTGGCAAAAGCGAACTAAGCATCGTTTCTGCAAATTGGGAACTCCAAACAGGCAAACAAAACTACTTGCCGATGCGTCAAAGCCAAGGCGGCGACTACGTGGCAGACCCAAAGGTACAGGCTTACGTTCGCGAGGTTGGCAACAAGCTCGCTGCAGTCAGCGACCGCAAACTGCCTTACGAATTCTGTGTAGTCAACGACAGCACGGCAAATGCCTGGGCCCTACCGGGCGGCAAAATCGCTGTGCACCGTGGTCTGCTGACCGAGCTTAAGAGCGAAGCTGAATTAGCCGCGGTGCTAAGTCATGAAATCGTTCACGCTGCCGCCAAACACGGTGCCAAAAGCATGCAGCGAGGGATGCTATTGCAGAGCACCATGGCACTCGCAAACGCCGCCACTGAAAATTCCAGCTACAGCAAGTACTCACAACAGGCGGCGGAGTTAGGTGCGTCCCTCATTAGTACGAAGTATTCGCGCGATGCAGAACGCGAGTCGGATCTTTACGGAATGAACTACATGTATAAGGCTGGCTACGATCCGATGGGGGCTGTGGATTTACAGCAAACTTTCGTGGAAATTTCCCAAACCCGCCAAAACAACGCCCTTGGCCGATTATTCGCAAGTCACCCTCCGTCCAAAGCACGTCTTCAGAGCAATCGCTTGCATGCGCAAACATTGCCCAGCGGAGGCGCACGAGGCGAACAGCGCTACCAGCAAGTAATGCAGCGTTTACATGAAACCAAACCTGCTTATCAAGCCTACGCAAAAGCCACAGCAGCCTTTGCTGACGCTGACTTCTCAACTGCCAAAGCCCTCGCTGACAGCGCCATCAAAATCGAACCCAATGAGAGCCAGTTCCATAGCCTGCTTGGAGACATCGCCAGCATCAATGACCAGCCGAATACTGCACAGCAACACTATCAACAGGCGATCCGTCTGAATGACGAATTTTTCTACCCGCATTTGCAACGAGGCTTAGTAAGCCTAGATCTTGGCGAACTGGCGCTTGCCGAAACTAGTCTCGATCGCAGCATAGCACTACTGCCCACCGCCACAGCCTACAATGCTCTCGGCGAGATTGCAGAGTCTAAAGGCGATTTGACCCAAGCAAAAAAGTACTTTGCCGCCGCAAGCAAAGACTCGGGAGACGTTGGCCAGACCGCCCTAACCTCTCTAATAAGGCTTAATGTGGACGAAAACCCCGGCGCCTACATCACCACCACTTTGGGGCTTGCAAGCACTGGTGAGTGGATCGTTACGCTGCACAACACCGCGCCGCGGGATTTCACCGGCCTCAGGCTGATTTTGGTATATGCCGACAAGAGCAACACCATGCGACGCCAACGAATTAGCGTCAGCGGATTTTTGGGCGCGCAACAACGCCGACGAATCAACAGCGGCGTAATCGCCAATGCAAGCTTATCCCCGCCTCAAGTGATCATTAGCCAGATCCGACTTGCGGCGAGCTAACACTGGCGTAAAGCGCGGCGCGATCTTGTTCAAATCGACGACCGGCAAAGTAAAATAATGGGATCGCCAACGCAGAGATAATCGAAAAAACCACCAGTGTTACCGTATACGGCTCGGCGACCCCCGACTCTGCCATCCAATCAATCGCATAACCGGCGCCAGTAACGCCGATTCCTAGACCCACAAGATTCAACGACAAGATGTAGAACGCTACCAGAGTGCCGCGAATTTGCGGTGGCACCAATTCCTGTACCGTAGAAAACGTGGGGCCGTAAAAACAGCCGAGCTGGAAGTAGCCAAGGAAAATTCCAAGCAAAAACATAAATGATCCAGGATCAACGAACCGATAAGCTATCGTGAGCGGAGTCAGTATCAACATTATCCAAAACAGGAACATCGGCCGCCCCATACCGGTCTTACGCAGAAAGACATCGCCCCCTACACCACCGAACAGGTTACCCAGTATGCCGCCCGCCAACGCAATCCAGCCAGTGAGTTCCGCAATCTCTGTACGGTCGAAGCCGCGCTCTTCCACGAACCACAATTGCTCAAAAGTCGCCGCGCCCAAAATGAAATGAAACGCGACCCCACCACCAATGGTCATAGTCAACGCGGGTGAACTGCGCAATGCGGCCCACAAGATTTGTAAAATTTCTCGCACGCTGGGCTTTTCCACTTGCTCCGCGGCCTCAACTTCGTGCTTGCGCGGTGTTTCTTTTAAAAACAGCATCACTAGAGCTAAGAGAACGCCGACACCACCTAACGCATAAAAGCAGCCGCGCCAACCAAGAATCGGCTCTAGGTAGGCGACAATAATGAGGCTCGCCGCCACACCGACCGGCACCCCCATATAATAAACCCCGGAGGCAAAACCCAATCGGCTGGAGGGGAATCGATCTGCCAACAGCGACATCGATGTCGGCGTCATGATCGACTCACCGACGCCAATAAATAGCCTTGGAATGGCTAGACTGGCAAAACCTTTTGCAGCTCCAGACAGCGCTGTCAACGCACTCCACAAGGCTAAACCACCAGCAATCAGTCGGGTCCGATTAACCTTATCCGCAAGCACCCCCATAAACAGACCGGCCACAGAGTAGAAGATTATAAAGATCAACCCGGTGAGCAAACCAAATTCAGTATTGGTTAGACCCAAATCCGGCACAATCCAGTTGGCAAAACTTGCGAGTAATTGCCGATCGACGAAATTCATAACGTTAAGCAACGTTAAGAACATCAAAAAGCCGTAATCCCGTGCCGACGCACCCTCGTTGTCTTGCATCACTCAGTTACTCCTCCCATAGTGACTTAAGACTATTTGAGAATCCCCGCGGACGCCAGCATCGCGCAGGCGCGCAACCATCGATCTATAACTATAATCGGCCTGCGCTAAACCATGCTTTTTGCGCGGAATGATTTAAAAACGGCATCTGGGTTAAAGACCTGTATGATCACCTGTTGTCTGGCTTGACCCCCACGAGGGCCAAAAGCGTCGACTCAACACCTATATTAATGGAAGGAACGGATGCGTCTGGTCAACTGCCACAATTTTCACGACTTTCGGCAACTCGCGAAGCAGAGACTTCCAAGCCCTATATTCAATTACATTGACGGCGCGGCGGAGGACGAGAAGACCTATGCGCGCAATACCGCCAGCTTTGACGACTGTGATTTAGTACCCAACGTGCTTCGCGGCACCGAGTCGATCGATCTTCAGGTAAGCATAATGGGGCAGAGCCTGGACATGCCTATATATTGCTCTCCGACTGCACTGCAGCGCGTCTTTCACCATCAGGGCGAACACGCAGTCGCGGCAGCAGCACATAAATACGGGACCATGTTTGGTGTTTCATCCCTTGGCACGGCCAGTCTTCAACAGATCCGCCAAGAATACGCCGGCCCTCAGTGCTACCAATTTTATTTCCACAAGGATCGCGGCCTGAATCGCGCCATGCTCGAAAATGCGAAAGCCGCAGGCATCGACGTTTTGATGCTCACTGTCGATACGATTACCGGAGGAAATCGCGAAAGAGATTTGCGGACAGGATTTTCAATTCCCTTTCGACTGAATCTCTCGGGTCTAGTAAATTTTGCGATTAAGCCTAGATGGGCTTTCAACTATCTCGTACATGAAAAATTCTCTCTTCCTCAACTCGACGACCATGTCGATATGTCGGGCGGTGCGGTATCCGTGGGCCGATATTTTACGGAAATGCTAGACCCAACAATGACCTGGGACGACGTCTGCGAAATGATTGAGCTATGGGATGGCGAGTTTTGCTTAAAAGGCGTGATGAGTCGCGAAGACGCGCTACGGGCAAAGGAAGTAGGGGCTACTGGGATCGTTGTATCCAACCATGGTGGGCGTCAGCTAGATGGAAGCAGGTCGCCATTCGATCAACTTGAAGAAATCGTGGATGCCGTGGGCGGCGATATCGACGTGATCATGGACAGCGGTGTACAGCGGGGCAGCCATGTTCTTAAGGCCCTAGCAGCCGGAGCAAAAGCAGTGGGCGGCGGCAGATTCTACTTGTACGCCCTTGCTGCCGCGGGACAGGCTGGCGTCGAGCGCGCTTTAGAGATCATGCGCACAGAAATCGAACGCAATATGCGGCTTATGGGCGTCAGTAAGATTTCCGAACTCAACCGCAGTCACTTACGCTACCGATAAGTGCCAGATTAGAAATTCCTTACTCAGACCCTGCATCACTTCAGGCGGTTTAGCTAACAGTTGAGCCGCGCCGCGGTTAGCAATAGCGACATCAGCAAGGCATTGTGTGGCAGTGGTGCAACTGCTGGGTTGCCGGTATTAATTACGATCCACCACATTCACCGTGTAATACAAGTTCACCAACTCCTTGCTCTCGCCATCTACGATCAGCGGAACGAAACGCGTGTTTCTGAGAAATGACCCTACCGAGTTATTGATCTCTTTCTTATATGACCGAAGTGCGTCTGCATTTTCAGTGGCCGTATAGCTCATCAGCTTGCCTCTACCATCTTTCGTAACCTTGTACACCACGTCCGCGGTATGATCCGCCCAACCAATCTGATCGGAAAGAATAGTTTTGGGGAACCGCACAGGCACGCAGTAGAGGGACCTACACAACTGTAATTCTTGCACTTTGTCCTCTGGCCATTGCTTGGCAATACATTGATCGCCCCTGCAGGCTAGGCAGTGCTTGTTGGCTTTTTCACGCACTTTCTTTAGCTGCGCCACGCCCTCTTGTGTCAGCGCACCCCCCGTTAGAGTTCTGCATTGAAATGCCGGTATTTCCGTACCGACCAAACTCTCCAACGATTTTTGTTCCGCCGTGACAAGCGATATTGGGAGTAACAACGCGACAAGTACCACTTTAATTACGAACGACATCTTATCCTCCTTGCCAAAAAACAAAGACCAAGCCAGAGGATACTCGTCGATAAAAACTCAATTCAACCTTTATTAAGCGCCACTTTAGCGAGCTTTGAGCGTAAGAAATGCGGTTCTGCTTCGCGCCGTCGTCAACACATCACAGAACAAGGAAAGCATGCCTAGCCCCCACCGTTACGAACAATTGGACGCTCTGGAGGGTCGCTAACGATCGGCCCCGGGCAATCAAGTTAGAGGAAAACTCTCGCTCCCTTCCACAGTCTTACTAACCTGCGGGCAAGCACCGCCAGCGCAAGGCTTCGCCCGCTGCCAACGGCACAAGTTCTTCGTCGCCATAATTGATCGTAGCAGGCAATGTCCACTCTTCCCGCTTCAGGGTCACCCTCTTGGTGTTCAGTGGCAATTGGTAAAACTCTGGGCCGTTTAGGCTGGCGAAAGCTTCAAGGTGCTGTAGCGCATTCTCGCGCTCAAATACCTCGGCGTATAACTCAAGAGGCGCGTGATGACTAAAACATCCAGCGGAACAACATTCGGCTTCTTTAGCGTGCCGCGCATGGGGCGCTGAATCTGTGCCTAGAAAAAATTGCTTATCGCCGCTAATCGCAGCATCAATCAACGCCCGCTGATGATGGTCACGTTTTAAGATGGGAAGACAAAACAAATGCGGGCGCATTCCGCCAACCAGCATGTCGTTACGGTTGTAAAGTAAATGCTGGGGAGTAATTGTTGCTGCAACATTAGCAGAACTGCTGCGGACAAAGTTAATGCCTTGTTCAGTAGTAACGTGCTCTAAAATAATCTTGAGTTGCGGGAACTGCTCCGCGATGTTTATAAGATAGCGTTCAATAAATTCCGCTTCGCGATCAAAAATATCAACAGCATCGTCAGTCACCTCACCGTGCAATTGCAGCACTAAGCCGACGTCTTGCATTGCTGCGAAGACATCGTCGAGTCCGCGAAGATTCGTTACCCCAGAATCTGAATTCGTTGTCGCGCCCGCCGGGTAATACTTGCAGCCACAGATCAAACCACTGTCTTTTGCCTCTAGAATGTCCTCGGGAGTCGTTTTATCCGTTAGATACAAGACCATCAGTGGCTGCCAATCCGATCCCACCGGCCGGTGCTTAATGATCCGCTGGTAGTAGCTGCGAGCTTGATCGAGCTTTGTTATAGGAGGCACTAGATTCGGCATCACAACACTGCGCCCAAAAGATTGCGCTGCGGCGGGGACAGTCATGGCTAACGCATCTTCATCTCGCAGATGCACATGCCAATCATCCGGCTGTACAAGCGTTAGTTCATCCATGGCATTCCTTGGTCCGCTAAATTGTAAGGCCGAAGCCTAGCAGTCATAGCCTGCCGAGGTAAAACGGCATTCATTACCGCAACTGGACCAACACTGTCAGAAAAAAATTTGCACCCAGCCCATGCGCTCTGATCGTTTCAACAGTATCCTCGCGACCAAGCAATTGACGCGTTTAGTGTCGGAAATAAATCTGACTGCGTTGGAGGGGTGAATGAAAAAATTTCTAATTGGGTTGGGTATCTTAGTCGCCGTCTTGGTGCTTTTAGGCGTCGTTTTTCGCGGACCTATTATGATGATAGTGGGTATGGCATTCATGCAGCCTGAACACAGCTTCGCCAATGATCAGAGCGGCCCTGCTCCTGATTACAAAAATTCCGAGCATTGGGCTGCGCTTCCAGAACGTGACGACGCTGCTGACGTAACGCCCAGCGGAGTGATCATAGAACCTGAAAGCACAACGGATGTGGATGTGTTTTTTATTCATCCCACGACCTACGTTAGCCCCGAGCATTGGAATCAACCGCTGGATAATGTAACCGCAAATAAGATGACCGACGACTGGGTGATGCGCGACCAAGCCAGCGTGTTTAACGGCTGCTGCCAGGTCTATGCACCACGTTATCGACAAGCGACACTCTATAGTTTTCAAGACCAGGACGGTGACGGCGGCGAAGCTTTGGAACTGGCCTACCGAGATGTCAAAGCGGCATTCGATTACTTTATTAAAGAGCGCAATAATGGGCGGCCGTTTATCATCGCCGGCCACAGCCAAGGTGCGTTTCATGCTGACCGGCTACTCAGAGAGGTCATCGCTGAAACCGAGTTGCAGCAACGTATGGTGGCCGCGTATCCCATAGGCTTCTCAATTGACGGCAGTAACGGCATTGATGTTTGCACGTCGTCCAAGCAGACGGGATGCCAAGTGTCTTGGAACACCAATAGCGTCGACGCCATGGTGATCCTTGCCGAGCCTGGCGACATTTGTGTAAACCCCATCACGTGGACTGCAGACGATGCAATGGCTTCGGCAGACGCTAACCTGGGCAGCATAAGTTTTAGCAACGGCGACGCGCTGGAGCAAAATGTTACCGGCGCACAGTGCCTGAACAGTCAATTGCTGGTGGAAGAAATCAATTCAGAGAGTTTCAATCTAATGCCCTTTGGTCCCGGCAACTACCATATGTACGACTACAGCTTTTTTCATATGAATATTCGCGCCAACGCCAAAGCGCGCGTGTCTGCGTATCTGCAAGCCCAGCAAAGCAATACTGCTGAGGACGAACTGATGCGAACGCTCATGGAAGAAACCGGCGCGGAGTAAATATTCGACAGGATTAACCCGGGGGCCAGGCGGCCCCTTATTACTTTATAGGCTGCGCCTAACTTAGGTATTGCTTAGACATCGAACCCATTACCTTAAAGAATTCATCGCGCACCTCGGCGATGATTTCGGCCACAGGGCGAACAGAGTCAATTCGCCCACAGACTTGCCCTGTTAGCGCGATGCTGGCCTCCATGTCGCCGCCGAAATAAAGATCCGTAGCTTTGCCAAATTCACTCATCGCATTGGTTTCTACGTCAAACTCTAGGCGTGTCGTTTTCTCGGTACGCATAGCTCGCAACGCTGGCGAATGCGCCCGGTTTAGAAAAACCGTATCGGTTTCCCGCGCAGCAACGATCGCATTTTTCCAGTTCTCATGGACCGGAGATTCCACCGAAGACACCATCCGCGTACCCATTTGAATCGCCTCGGCGCCCAAGGCAAAACCCGCCGCCATTGTAGCGCCGTCAATAAAACCGCCGGCCGCGATAATCGGCACATCCACCTGAGACCGCACAAGCGGTAACAGCACCATAGTCGACACATCTTGTGGGTTCTTAAAACCACCACCCTCGCCACCCTCAACAATCAAACCATCGACACCGCATTCAACCGCTTTCTTTGCTGCACTCAAATTTGGTATGACATGAAACACCGTTAGGCCGGCGGATTTAAGTTGCTCGGTATACCGCTCTGGGTTACCTGCGGAGGTGGTAACAAACTTAACCCCCTGATCGATGATGAAATTAACAATGTCGGGGTCACGGACAAACGCCTGCGCGACATTGACACCAAACGGCTTGTCCGTGAGCGCGCGCATTTTTAGAATTTCCTCGCGTATGGCATCCAACTCGCCAGAGGACGTTTCGATGATGCCAAGCGCGCCGCTATTGGACACAGCGGCCGCCAACTGCGAACGCGCAATCCATCCCATGGGTGCCTGCACGATAGGAACCTCTATACCCAACATACGCGTAATACGATTTTCAAACTGCATAACCTTCTCCAACTCAATACAACCTAATCCGGCTCGCCAACAGCTTAGCCCACCAACGGGTTAATATCTTGACAGGAAAAGGCCTTCGACCAACACTCCAATCCGCTGCATAAGGAGTTGCATGGTGGAAACCTTCGCCAAAATCTATAAGCGTGCTGCCGCACGAAAAGGCGGCGAAAAAGTACTAGAGCTGATGCTACGGCCGGTACGAGAAAGCACAGATATAACCAGAATTAGCGACGCCGATGTATTGGCCGAAATGACCAAATGTGTATTTCGCTCCGGTTTTGTCTGGAAGATTATCGAAGCCAAGTGGCCAGGATTCCAAACTGCTTTCAGCGATTTCGATGTTATGCACTGCGCTATGCTCGCCGACGAGGACTTAGAAGTCTTGCAAGGCAATGCTGAGATCGTTCGACATGGCAAAAAGATCGCCAGTGTGCGCGCCAATGCCCAATACATACTCGACGTGCGCGCCGACTATGGCAGCTTCAACCAATTCCTAAGCCAGTGGCCAGACGACGACTTTATTGGTTTGTGGGAACATCTGAAGAAAAACGGCAGTCGGCTCGGCGGCCAAACAGGTCGCTACTTCTTACGGTTTATCGGCTATGACACTCCGATGCTAAGCCGCGACGTGGTGACCGCGCTGATCAAAGCGGACGTCGTGGATAAAGACCCCACCAGCAAAAAAGCCCAGCAATCGGTACAAGACGCCTTCATCGCATGGCAAAGCGAGAGTAAGCGCAGCCTCAAAGAAATCTCGCGCGTGCTCGCGTTGTCTACGGATTAACCACTAGCCGTTCCAATCTTCTTGCAGCAGACCAAACACATGGGTGTCGCGAACATGCCCAGTCCAAGTCACAATATCTTGGCGCAGCGTGCCGTCCAATTTTGCACCGAGCTTTAACACCGCCGCCGCCGAACGTTTGTTACGCGCATCCACACGAAATTCAATGCGGCGAAAACCGCAGGCAAAGGCGTGATCGATCATGAGCTTCTTCATAAGGTCGTTAAACCCCGTACCGCGCACCGACGGCTCGATATAGGTACCACCAATTTCCACCACACCATGGCTATTGGGGTTGATGTAACTGGTCGTACCCACCACTTTTTGCTCGCAGCCACCCACCGCCAGAACAGCAAACGGCAGACGATCCGGATTCTCCAGCATGGCCTGCACGGCCGGTTCAAAATGTTCATCGAGCATCGAATGCGGGTAGATGTCCCAGATATCAGGGTCGGCGGCACAGGCAGAGCGAAGATCTTGGATATGCTCCGTGGCAAGGGTTTCTAGGCTAACCCTCTCAAGCGCAATATTCGCCTCCAAGCCCTTCAATCTTCACACTCCTTGGTTACACCAGCCGATCTTGTGGCCCGCATCTCGGCTCTTTGGTAACGGCCGTTCTAATATGAATCTAGAGCAACGCGTTATACACCTGCCGCCCCCCCACCCAGGTCTCAAGTACCTGAATTTGGCTGAGGCGCTCAGGTTCTGTCGCGGTTGGATCTTCGGCCAGCACCACAAAGTCTGCAAACTTGCCCGCCTCTAAGCTGCCCACTTCATGATCGGAATGGCATTGCCAAGCCGCGTCTATGGTCATGGCACGAAGCGCAGCCTCTACCGGCACGCGCTCTTCGGGGGATAACAGCTGGTCGGAACGCCACATGTTGCGGGTTACCGCATTTTCGATACAGCGCAACGGGTTCATCTCAGTAACCGGATCGTCTGAATGTAGGGTCCAGCGGATCCCCAGATCTTCGCAGGATCCTGTGCGGTCGAGCTTGGCGGCTTTCTCCGGACCAAATATATCTTCCACAAACGCCTTTCCCCAGTAATGCACATGGCCGATTAAGAAACTCGGCGACAAGCCAAGTTCGTGCATTTTGGAAATTTGTTCGTCATGCAGAATACTGCAGTGTTCAATACGGCATCGCTTTGCGGCCGGATCCAGGCCTTTGGCTTTCGCTTTGGCAAAAGCGTCCAGCACTCGGTCAATCGCCGCGTCTCCGTTCGCATGCACACATACGGCCCAGCCTTCCCGCAGGCGCTTTTCTACAGCCGCCTCCAATTCGTCTGTTTCGATGTATGCCATGCCGGTGCTGTCGGAATCGACAAAGGCCTCGCGCTGCAAGCCCGTGCGTCCCTGATTGGAGCCGTCTGACACGATCTTCCAGCCTGTACGTCGCAACCACTCGTCGCCTTCGCCCCATCGGATATCGGCTTCATCCCACTTGGTCGCTGCGGCCTGGCTCACACAGTAGCGGAATCGGGCCGTCATCTGGCCGCTGTCTTTCAAACTCTGGTACAGATCCAGCTCTCCAACACCTTGGAACGTCCCCGTGCCCTGATCGCACAGAGTGGTGATGCCTACGCGGTTGGCACTGTTGAATACACCTAAACAAGCGTCGGCAAGGTTCTGCTGACGCAATTTGGAGTTGTGTCGCGCGACCATAGCCATAGCCGGCCCAGCTTTGAGGACGCCATTAGGTTCGCCACTTGCATCCCTACCTAACTCGGCCCCTTGCGGGTCCACGGTGTTCGCGTCGATGCCAGCAAGGGCCAGCGCCAGACTGTTGCAATAGGCCAAGTGCAAAGACGCGTTGTAGACAAATACCGGATGTTCGGTACTGACCGTATCGAGCAAATCTTTGGTGAGGTAATCCGGACCCTGTTGCAGGGACGGGTCGAATTGCCGGCCCACGACCCACTCGCCCGGCTCCGCTGCTGCTGCATCCTCGCGTAACTGATCTAGGGCCGCATCTGTTGTGGTAAACCGATTCGGGCCAACGTTACTAAACTGATGCAGCATCGCCAGCGGCGGCAAATGCATGTGTGGTTCAACAAACCCGGGCAATACGGTTTTACCCTGCAAATCAATACGTCGCAGCTTAGGTTGTTCATTCAACAAGCCCTCGGGCTGAGCGGCCGCCATGCCAACCCAAGCGATTTTTCCGTCTTGCACATACAACGTATCCGCTTGGGGCGCGGCTGCATCCATAGTCATGATTCGCGCGTTCTCGATCAACAACGACTCAGCCATGCTCGGAAAGTCCGCCCTTGGCATCTGCGCCGCGTGCAAGCTGAGGTCTATGTCCGCTAATCGTAGAACCTCGGAAAACACATTAGCGCAACAGGGACACGCGAAAGGATCGCCGCTGTGTTGTGCCGGCACCATGATCTCAGGAAGAAACCGCAAATCCTCCAGTTGCTCCGCCGGCATTTGTGCATCATCAAGCATCCGCCCCCCTCTTTATTGCCAAACGTTAGCCTATAAACCCAGCCCTACCCTCTGAGATCCGGCAATTGATAACCTTTCGCTTCCAGGTCTGCACGCACGACTTTCTTGTCCATCTTGCCGGTGGTCGTCAATGGAACACTGTCGATGTAAAGCACTTCGTCCGGCAACTGCCACTTGGCGAACGCGCTTTCGCAATGTTTAAGCACTTGTTCTTGGCTGACTTCTTTACCCGGTTCCAAAACAACCAAGGCTACGGGGCGTTCATCCCAACGTGGATGCGGCTGCGCAACCACACAGGCGTTGGCTACACCCGGCAGCGCTACGATGTGGTTTTCCAAATCTACCGACGATATCCATTCGCCACCGCTCTTCACCAAGTCTTTTGAGCGATCCGAAATAATCAGATACTCTTCCGGATCGATCTTGCCCACGTCGCCGGTGATCAGCCAACCGTCATGGAACTTGTCCGGTTGCGGGTTGTTGAAATACTCAGAACAAATCCACGGCCCGCGAATCAAAATTTCGCCAACGGTTTCGCCGTCATGGGGCAGGCGGTTAAAGTCTTCATCGAAAATATCCAACTCTAACCCGGGCATAAGCTGACCCGCTTTGGCAACATTCTCAAACTGCTCGTCTTCACTAAGGTCGAGTTGCGACCGCTTCATAACCCGCCGCGACAAGGTCGCTAAAGGCGAGGTTTCTGTCATACCCCAGCCTTGAATCATTTCTACATTCAAAGTGTCCCAGAACCAGCGAATCAAAGACGGTGGGGGCGAACTGCCACCGCAGGTCAAACGCTCCAGCTTCGACAGATCGAAACGCTCTGGTTCCGCTTCATACAATCCTTTTACACCCTGCCAAATTGTTGGTACGCCCGCTGACAAGGTCACTTCCTCACTGACCATCAGATCCAATAATCGTGCTGGATCCATGAAACGGTGGGGCATGACCTGTTTGCAGCCCAACATCAGCGCTACCCAAGGTATACCCCAGCCCATAGCGTGGAACATGGGTACGATGCCGCAGACTGAATCGGCACCGGAAAGCGCCATTGAATCAGTCATGGCGCAGGTCAGCGTATGTAGGTATTGAGAACGATGCTCGTATTCCACACCTTTTGGATTGCCCGTAGTACCGCTGGTATAACAGAGGCCTAAGGGTGAATTTTCATCGATCTGCGGCCAAGCATAGTCAGTAGGCTGATCCTTTATAAAATCTTCATAGTCGATAGGGTTAGGCAGCTGTGTTGACCAACCTGCAAAGCCCTCCTCGGTGGCCACAATCACTTGGCGCACTGAAGGAATTTTCCCCACCATTTTCTCCAACAGCGGTAAAATGTCGGCATCTGCGATGATCACCTGATCTTCGGCATGATTAATAATGTATTCGAGGTCTTTCTCACCAAGGCGAATGTTGAGGGTATGCAGTACGGCTCCCATGCCTGCACATGCATGGTACGCCTCTAAGTGGCGCGAGCCGTTCCACATAAACGTACCCACCCGATCTCCCACTTGAATACCCGCTGCCGCCAATGCATGCGCAAGTTGATGCGCTCGGTCACGGGTTTGTTTATACGTTTGCCTACGAACGCCAGACTCCGTGGCTGTGACAATTTCTTCATTCGGCGCAACTTGAGCGCCTCGATCTAGAATATTCGACATTAATAGCGGCGTACGTTGCATCGCCATAGTGAACTCTCCTTGGTATTTATCTTTGAGCGCGTTTCGCCCTGAGTTTCAGGCGATACAGCCTGCTGCCGCACAATTCTCTGCGAGGCTTGAGAGTGTATAACTGGCCGACGGGGCCTGTATAGACGTTAACCCGCGGCAGTAACTCGGTCAGTTACCGACGCGGCAACTTGGTCATGGACCCAAGCAATTAGATCCAGCCACATACTATGGATCTCGTTCTTGCTCGGCATTATCCCTGCATGAGGCAACTCAATCGTCACTACCGGAATACCCAGATCTATACCCGCGTAACCGCCAAGAGAGCCTGGGAATACGCCTAATCGATAAAGCCCTAGCGTCCCCACTCGCTGCGGCGCAGTGGGCGGACCGTCATAATCGAGTAGGTCGTAGGGCGCATGGATTGCTATGACAACATCCGGTTGAAACTCTCTAATTTGCTGCAACAACCATAGGACTTCAGGCTCACTGGCAGCATATGCACCGGGGTAACGACGAGGATTCTCTTTAGATCGGGAACGCCACTGAGCTAAGGCCAGCCGATTCCAGTCGCCGGTGGGGAAGTTACGGTTTAAGTCGACACCCCGAGCATTTTGTCGCTGTGATTTTTTTTGCAACAACCCATCAGGATTTGCTGCGGGCACTACAATCCATTCAAAAGCGTTCGTAGGATCCTGATCAAGAAACTCCATCCAGCGAAAGCAAATCGACACTGAGGAGTATTCATCGCCATGGATACCACCGATCAACAATACCCGACCCGGCTGTTGTGTCTGATCACCACTCACGGAGTATGACTTGAACGCAATCGGTCGACCTTGAACCGACCAGCCGTCAGTCATGGTTAAGTCCTGAGCGATGCAATCCTGCTCACTGACAGAACCCAATTTCGCACCGATTTGCTTACACAGTTCGCGAAGAGCCTTTTCTGCAACAGTTGGCGGGGCGTCCTCTGGTACGTCCTTCTCAACAGCAGGTTGAGATGGTGTGTCAGTACCGGCAGAGGCCGTTGCTTGGCTCGGCCCCGTTTCCACTGCGACAGACGAGTCGGCCGCATCAGCTACCGTCTTCGCCGCCGAATGTTCTGGTGCTCGCACAATGCCGGGCAGCGGTTGTCGACTGTCCTTATCAATGTCGATCTCGGGTTCAGCCGCATCACTAGAAGAACCCGCCGACTCAAGGTCTACCCGAGGCGGCGTAAAGGCAGCGCAGCCGCCGATGATTAGCACGATCGGCAGCGATAACCCGAGCCACATGCACAGGCGCATCAAAGCTGCCCCGAATACTCGGAGACGATCTGCCATTGACCGTTGATACTGCGCCGCCAAAACAGCACTTTACGACCAAAATGCTTGTAATTACTGCTGTTATAACGCTGCAGATATTCCATCGCCACAAGATCACCTTCGCCTGGATAGGCGAACATATTCACGTCTTGCGCAGTTACCTTTGCCCAGCTCTTAACGCCGTTAAGCTGACGCTTGTAAGATGCCCACTCAGCCAAATCTTTCTGGCCGTCATTAAACTCAGGGTGATAGAACTCAAGGTAACCGTCCATATCCAAG
>ERZ802830.365-NODE-365-length-45256-cov-28.6459_pt1 | contig 45256 bp, 39 predicted proteins | sample MGYA00345654_ERZ802830 | MGnify/ENA primary metagenome ERZ802830 (study PRJEB30503, sample SAMEA104212375) | marine metagenome | biome: Westerlies Biome; feature: [SRF] surface water layer (ENVO:00010504) within the epipelagic zone...; material: water...
CAGTTGGCAAAGGAATAACCGAAAAGAATTTGATATAAGAAGGGGCGAACTTAAACACACGCCTTCTTTGGATATGGAATTAAATACAAACAATCTATTATCGAATTACGAATGGAACACAGGTCTAGGAAACTTTGACTCAGGTGTTTTTTTCCAATTACAAGACAATTACTCAAGTCCTGATACAGAAATTAGAAGGTTAATTCCAGACTATTTAAAAACTAAGTTGGGGGGCTATTTTACAGCTGTTTTTAATAACACCAAAGACTTTATTTTTGATTTTGGTGCGCGTTATGAATATCACAATAATGTGGTTCAAAAATTTTATAAAGACAGTCGGTGGGACTTAAAAAACTATGAAACACCGTTCAGAAAATATGTTATTAGAGAAGAAAAAAGTCAAAAGTTAGTCAAGAGAACATTAGAGTTTAATACCTTTTCGCTTAATGCGGGAGTACGCCACAGTATATCCCCCACCTACACGGTAAACTTAAATTACAGCCAAACACAACGTGCGCCAAATATTGCAGAAATGTTTAGTGATGGCTTGCACCACTCCTTGGCATCTATTGAGTATGGAAATCCTTTTTTGGAAAAAGAAACTACCCACAAGGTCGTTCTTGATTTTGAAAAGAAATTAGGTGATTTTCAATTCACCTTTACACCGTTTGTAACCGTTGGGCAAAACAATTATATAGTAATTGATCCTGTTGGTGTAGAGAGTACCATTAGAGGGGCATTCCCCGTTTGGGAATACTCAGCAGTAAGTGCTTTATTTAAAGGAGTTGATCTTGATTTTTCATACGCCTTTAATGAAAATACGCAGTTTAGAAATACAACTTCATGGGTTGATGCCACGAACACCAAAACAAATGTACCTCTTGTTAATATTCCCCCATTGACAATCAATAACCAGTTGCAGTTTTCACTGCCCAATTGGAAGTCTTTTTTTGTGTTGCTAGACAGTAAAAATGTTTTCAGGCAAAATAGATATCCCGATAACAATTTTCAAGACGATGTTATAGAAAACGGACAAATTGTAACTAAAACGGTAGATATAAGTACGCCTCCCGCTGGATATAATGATTTGGGCCTTGAACTTCATTGGGGGCCATACGCCCTTCGTTCAAGTAAGCTTAGTATATCTTTAATTTTAGATAATGTACTTGACAATTCATACAGAAACTACCTTAACAGACTACGCTTTTATTCAGATGAAATTGGAAGAAACATAAGCTTGCAAATCAAAATAAAATATTGAAATGCTTAAATTAGGTTTTAATTGTTATGTGCAGCTAGGACAGTTTACTGTCGATAAGTTTTAAAAACTCTGTACGCGTTTCCAAGGTCTCAAAAGCACCTATAAACCCGGATGTAGTTGTCAGTGAATTTTGTTTTTGAACGCCTCGCATCATCATGCACATATGCGCAGCTTCAATAACAATAGCAACGCCTTTTGGCTGCAGGGTGTCGTTGATGCAATTCATGATTTGTTCTGTCAAACGCTCCTGCACCTGCAGACGACGGGCAAAAACATCAACTACTCTAGGTATTTTGCTCAAGCCAACAATATTTCCGTTGGGTATGTAGGCAATGTGCGCCTTACCAAAAAAGGGCAGTATGTGGTGTTCACACAGCGAATACACTTCGATATCCTTCACCAAAACCATCTCGTTATAGGATTCTGCAAACTTTGCCTTTTCAAGTATGGCAACGGGATCCATATCATAACCCTGTGTCAAAAACTGCATGGCTTTGGCTGCGCGCTCTGGCGTATCCTTTAGCCCTTCCCTTTCAGGATTTTCGCCAAGGTTCGACAACACCTCGTAGTAATGCTCCTTAACAGCAGCTGTCATTTCTGAACTGTAAACATCCTTGAATTGATACTTCATATTATTTAAGTTTAGATGCGTGTTTGCGTAATAACTTCTTCACTTTAGGAGAAATTACGGCGGCGCAATAGGGTTGATTGCTGTTAAGGTTATAATAATCTTTATGCTCTACTTCTGCTGGATAAAAAACATCAAAAGCTTTTATTTCGGTTACTATGGGATCGCTAAACTTCTTCTCTTTTGTCAGGGCATCAATTAGTGCTTCTGCCGCTGTTTTTTGCGTTTCGTCGTGGTAGTAGATTCCAGAACGATATTGCGTCCCTACATCCGCACCCTGACGGTTTAGCGTAGTTGGGTCGTGGGTGTCAAAAAAAACCTCAAGAAGGGATACAAACGAAATTTTTTCTGGGTCATACTCGAGTTGAATGCATTCGGCATGACCCGTTCTACCGGTGCACACCTCGCGATATGCTGGGTTTTTAATATGCCCATCGGTATATCCAGAAACAACCTCTAGAACGCCATCAAGACGTGCAAACAAGGTCTCTGTGCACCAAAAGCATCCACCAGCAAGTGTGGCTTTCGCCATGACTTTATATTTTTTCAAATTTAGAGAAAAATTAACTCAATACATAGCCAAATATTTATTGATTTGGCAAGGCCATTAAAATCAAAAAATAGTTACTTTGCATAACATGATTGAGGCACATCACATTTTTAAGACCTATGACAATACAGCGATACTAAAAGACATTTCTTTTTCGCTCAAAGCTGCTGAAATTGTTTCAATCGTCGGACCATCGGGAGCCGGTAAAACGACTTTACTACAGATACTGGGAACACTCGACAAACCAGATAAAAACCCTGAAACGCGCTTTACCATTAACCAAAAAGACATGTTATCACGCTCAGACAGTGCCTTGTCTACATTCCGAAACAGTACGCTGGGGTTTGTTTTTCAATCCCACCAATTGTTACCTGAATTTTCGGCTGTTGAAAACATCTGCATGCCGGCTTTAATAAAGGGAGTGAATCAAAAAGATGCCAATAAACGTGCCCTTGAACTTCTTGACTATTTTGGATTGGCCGATAGAGCAAAACACAAGCCTACCATGCTTTCGGGTGGTGAGCAACAACGTGTTGCAGTTGCCAGGGCACTCATCAATAATCCCAGCCTAGTGCTTGCAGACGAACCCAGTGGTAATTTGGATGCGGTAGCAGCAGCCCAACTCCACGATATGTTTTTTGATTTGCGAAAAACATTTGCTGCCAGTATCATTTTAGTTACGCACAACAAAGCATTGGCAGCCCGCGCCGACCGCATGTTAACCCTTGTTGACGGCCAATGGAGCTAAACGCAACGGAACTTAAATCCTTTCTTGACGAAAAGGTACAGCAATACAACACCCTTGCTTTTATCAACGACGATCCTATTGCCATACCCCATAGCTTTTCAAAAAAAGAAGCTATTGAAATAGCTGCCTTCTTTACAGCAACCATTGCTTGGGGAAACCGCAAGAGCATCATGACTAACGCACGTTCCCTAATGAAACGTATGGACAATGCCCCACACGATTTTATCTTAAACCATACCGAAAAGGATTTAGGTGTTTTTGATGGCTTTGTGCACCGCACCTTTCAACGAGAAGACGTTACTTTTTTTGTAACACGCTTACAGCAATTATATAGAGAATACGGTGGATTGGAAGTGCTCTTCACCCCCAAAACGGAGGAAGACAATATGCATGCAGTATTGTCTAACTTTCACAACTTGTTTTTTGCAGTACCACACCCCAAGCGCACCACCAAGCACGTTGCCAATCCGGCTAAGAAATCTGCAGCCAAGCGGTTGCATATGTTTTTGAGGTGGATGGTAAGATCTGATGCCGCAGGCGTTGATTTGGGGACATGGAAAAGCATTCCCCCTCGTGTTTTGTCGTGCCCTTTGGACGTTCATACTGGAAACGTAGCACGTTCTTTAGGTCTATTGCAAAGAAAACAGAATGATCTGACCGCAGTGATGGAGTTGGACAACAGCCTTCGAAAAATGGACCCTAACGACCCTGTGAAATACGATTATGCGCTGTTTGGATTGGGTGTTTTTGAAGGTTTTTAGTAGTTCGTTATCTATTTTCTATCTTTGCAGAAATATAATTTGAGGAGACGCGAATGAATGTCTTAATTAAAGCTGCTAAAATCCTCGATGCATCTAGCCCGCATCACAACACAATTCAAGATATTTATATTGCTGATGGGGTCATTCAAAAAATGGGGGAAAACCTTTCTTTTCCTGATGCAAAACAAATATCATTTAAGAACTTACACATCTCACAAGGCTGGTTTGATAGCAGTGTTTCTTTTGGAGAGCCAGGCTATGAAGAGCGTGAAACCATAGCGCATGGACTTGATGTTGCATCCAGCAGTGGCTTCACTCATATTGCGCTCAATACCAATACCGATCCAAAGCCTGATAGCAGAGCAGACATTGCTTTTTTGCTCGAGCAGGCCAACGGTAGCCCGGTGCGTCTTTACCCCAAAGCGCGGATTACCACTTCGGAAAGCGAAAGTAAATTAGCACCGCTACGAGAATTACAAGTAACAGGAGCCGTGTGTTTTAGCAATCACAAATCTGCACTTGCGAATGCCAACATACTAAAACTTGCATTGCAATACACGCACGATTTTGACGGGCTTGTGGAGTCCTTTGCCTTTAACCAAGACATGGGGAACGGCGGCGTGATGCACGAGGGCGCTGTGAGTACCTCCTTGGGCCTAACAGGTATTCCTAGTGTGGTTGAGGAAATGCAAATCAAGCGTGATTTAGATATCTTAAGCTATACCAACGGAAAGCTACACATCCCGACCCTGTCAACTAAAGACGCGATCCCCTTAATCAAACAAGCAAAAAAAGCAGGACTTGATGTAAGCACTAGCGTTTCCATACACAACTTATTTTTTACGGACAAGGCCCTAGAAGGTTTTAACGCCAATGCCAAACTGCTACCTCCCCTGCGTGAGCAGACCGATAGCAAGGCGCTGCAGAAAGCATTAAAAGACGGGACCATAGATATGGTTACTTCTGACCACCACCCCTTGAACAGCGAATTGAAATACGTTGAATTGGATTTAGCACACTTCGGTTCTATTGGATTAGAACACAGTTTTGGTTGTTTACTTTCCATGTTCGATGTCGCAGTTGTTGTTGATATATTGACGCGTGGAAAAGCGCGTTTTGGCATAACTGCTAGTCCCATACAAGAAGGGGCAACGGCAGATGTATCGCTCTTTACGCCTGATGGCAAAAAAACCGTAACGAAAGCAGCTATTAAATCCACATCAAAGAACAGCTTGTTTATGGATCAAGCACTTCCAGGAAAGGTATTTGGGGTTATTGCCCAAAACAAAGTACGCCTAGCGGAATAGCCATGTCTTCCTTTGTATATTTATCCAAAGCATCAAAGATTACAAACGCACCTTTGTTGGTCATGCTTCATGGGTATGGCAGTAATGAAGCGGATTTATTTTCGTTTGCTTCGCTGATTCCAAGTGATTACCACGTGGTTTCTCTACAAGCGCCCTTGTCTTTGGGTGTTGGTTATGCTTGGTTCCCTATCCATTTTGAAGAAAATATGGAACGCTGGACTTCGCCAGAAGAAGCCCAACAAGCCATTGATTATGTAACGTCCTTTCTGGCATATTACACTGAAAAAAATGACGTAAACGCCACTACCATCACCCTCTTGGGTTTTAGTCAAGGGGCAATGCTCAGCTATAGTGTTGGTCTGGGGCATCCCAACGTATCGGCAATTGCCACCTTAAGCGGCTATCTTGATCCGCGTTTGGTCCGTTTTGACAACTTGAAAAAGAGAATATATGTATCTCATGGCGAACAGGATATGGTTGTTCCCTATGCTTGGGCAGTACAGTCTGTTGCACTACTAAAAGAAAATGGATATTCCCCCACCTTCCTTTCGTATCCGCAGGGGCACGGCGTTGATCAAGAAAATTTGAATAGCCTTGTGCAATGGATTGAAGCACAATCGTAATCAAATTTTTGTATATTAGTACAGCCAAGTCTTATAAACCTATATGTTATTGCATCCCTTCCAAACCATTCATTCACACAGGTATTGTAACCCCTAAGGTTTGTTAATAAATACTGGTGTGGTTCAAAAAAAACATACAGCATAGCGAAGTTGGTAGAAAGAAGACTTTGGGGCAACATTCACCATTAATGCTTCGCTTATAAGCCAGAGAAAAGTAGGTTTTCTCTGGCTTTCTTTTATCTATGCAGTAGCTTCAGGAACGACCGGCATGGGTTTGCATAAGTTCAATAGAATCTTGCAGTTTTTTAATCTTCTCATACTGCGACTCAATTTTTGATTGCGAATAGTTAAGGCGTTTTCCATAATCCGTTACCAAGAACACATTAATGAGAAGAGAGAATATCAACAGGTAAAAAATAATTTTTTGCTTCATACTACAGGGAAATTGTTAGATTATCATAGGCCAGGTTTATGTTTGGTGGCAATGAGGCTTGCACTTCATCGTGGAAACCAAGACGGTGGCTTATATGGGTAAAATACGTTTGCTTTGCGCCTATCTTTTGGGCAAAGGCAATGGCTGCATCTAGGTGTAAATGTGATGGGTGTGGCTCAATACGCAATGCATTGACAACAAGTACTTCTACCCCATCCAATTTTTCTGCTTCGCTGTCTGACATTGAAAACATATCTGTGATATAGGCAAAGGGGCCAAATCGGAAGCCCAATACCTCCAAGCCATAATGTGTCACCACTATGGGTGTTATGGTCTTAGAAGCCGCCACAAAAGGCTTGCTTGGGTCAATAGCGGTAGTGGTTACAGACGGAGCGCCTGGATATTTGTTTTTATCATTAAAAATATAATCAAACCTTCTTGATAAATTTTCCATAACACGTGTAAGACCAAAAACAGGAAGCGCACCAACTTTAAAAGCAAAGGGGCGTATGTCATCTAGACCAGCGGTGTGGTCGGCGTGTTCGTGTGTAAATAAGAGCGCATCAACCTTGGGGCAATTGCTTGTGAGGATTTGTTGCCTAAAGTCAGGGCCACAATCCACCACTATGTCCATGTCGTCCCACTGCACCCATATGGAAGATCGCAGTCGTTTGTCTTTTGGATTTTCGCTCAAACAAACGGGATGTGTGCTACCAATGATAGGTATGCCTTGTGAAGTACCGGTACCGAGAAAATAAACTTTTAGAGCCACAGCACAAAATTACACTAAAGATGTGCATCCTTGTGGATAAGTTTCATAATTTTGGAAAAACCTATATGCATGGCTATCCAACTGGCAGGAGATCATCCATTTGAAAATACCCCTTCGTTAGAAGCAAAAGCGCTTCGCATTAATCTGAATGACAACATCTACGGCACCTTTGCTGAAATAGGTGCTGGCCAAGAAGTCGCGCGTCATTTTTTTAGGTGTGGTGGCGCCTCAGGTACCATTGCCAAAACCATGAGTGCCTACGACAAAGACTTCAGTGATGCCATTTATGGTCGAGAAAACGATGGCAGGTATGTGTCAGAATCCCGACTAAATAAAATGTTGGATTGGGAAATAAGCCTTCTCGAAAAGCGCATTGACAGGTCCAAAAATAAGGACAAGCTGTTTTTTGCATTTGCCAATACGGTTACTACTATTGACTTTGCCAAGAAGTTTAAAGGACATGGCTGGATGGGTATACGTTTTCAAACCGCACCCGATCAACCCTATTCCATGATTACGACTCACGTGCGATTTCGTGAAAATGATACCAAAACACAGCAACTTACGCTGGGTGTGATTGGGGTCAATTTAATTTACGGGGCCTTTTATCAAAACGACAGACCAAAAAAAATGCTTCAATACCTCTATGACCACATAGATCGCGATGCCATAGAGATTGACACCATCAACTTTACAGGACCACTTTTTGAAGACATTGACAATAGGGTAATGAGTTTGGAGCTTGTCCGACTTGGCATGACAGATGCCGTTATGTTTGGGCCTGACGGGAATAACCTGCTTCCCGCAAGAGAGCTTTATAAGAAAAACATCATTGCCATCAGGGGTAGTTTCCGACCTGTCACAAAAGTGAACGTGGATATGTATCGCAAATCACTTAGCATATTTGAGAAAGAACCCGGTTCTGATCCAGATAATTCACTTGTTATTTTTGAAATTACACTTTCTAACTTGATGACCACGGGCGCCATTGACGAAGAAGACTTTATGGACCGCGCAAAGCTGTTGTGTTCGCTGGGGCAAACCGTAATGATATCCAATTTCAAAGAATACTACAGGTTAGCTGAGTATTTCTCAGAATATACCAAGAAGAAAATTCGCCTAACCATGGGGGTTAACAACCTTATCGAAATCTTTAACGAAAAGTATTACCGCAACTTAAGTGGTGGTATTCTAGAGGCTTTTGGCAAACTGTTTTTCAAAAACTTAAAAGTATACCTCTATCCCATTATTGATCCAGAAACAGGTAAGATAACCGACAGCAATACCCTCAGAGTTAATCCAAGACTAAAAGAGCTTTACAACTTCTTTAAATACAACGACAAAGTAGTTGATATCCTAGATTACAATACCGAGGATATGAAGATATTTTCAAGAGATATTCTAGAACAAATCAAGAAAGGTGAAAAAGGCTGGGAAAACAAACTTCCAGAGGGCGTTTCCAAGCTTATTATAAATAAAAAACTATTTGGCTTTAAAAGCAAGTAGGTCTACCCTTCCAGAATTTGAGCAGCGTGATCCTTGGTTTTAACCTTATTGATAACGCGTACAATAGTCCCCGCTTCATCAATCACAAAAGTAGTTCTGATGATGCCTTCATATTCTCTGCCTTGAAACTTTTTGGGCCCCCAAACGCCAAAGGCTTTAATCGCACTGTGATCTTCGTCGGCCAATAAAGGATAAGGAAATGAAAACTTGGTGGCGAAACTTGCTTGTTTCTTCACGCTGTCGGCACTTACGCCCAGCAGTTCATAACCTTCGGCTTGAAGTGTAGCATAATTATCACTTAAATTACAGGCTTCGGCCGTACAACCGGGTGTATTGGCACGTGGATAAAAGAACACGATTAGCTTTTTTCCTGTGTAGTCTTGATGTGAAACGGGTTCTCCCAAATGATTTAAACCTGAAAAAGCAGGTAATTGATCTCCTTCTTGTAGCATTTTGTTTATTTTTAGATGTTAAAAATACAAAAATGAATAAAGCCGATAAGGTACATTTTACGATAAATACATTAGCGGAGCTATATCCTACCATTCCCATTCCGTTGGATCACAAAGATCCCTATACGCTGCTTATTGCTGTATTGCTATCGGCGCAAAGCACTGATGTACGTGTAAATCAGATTACACCCAAGCTTTTTGCCAGGGCCGATAACCCTGCTGATATGATTAAAATGAGCGTTGAACAAATTAGAGAAATCATAAAACCTGTGGGCTTATCCCCGATGAAATCAAAAGGGATTCACGGCTTGTCGCACATACTTTTGGATAAGCACGATGGGAAAGTACCCCAAAGTTTTGAAGCGCTTGAGGCGTTGCCGGCAGTTGGGCACAAAACGGCTAGTGTTGTCATGGCACAGGCTTTTGGCGTTCCTGCATTTCCAGTTGATACCCACATTCACCGACTGATGTATCGCTGGGGTTTTTCGAATGGAAAAAGTGTGGTGCAAACAGAAAGAGATGCCAAGCGTTTATTCCCAAAAGAAAAATGGAACGACCTACACCTTCAAATCATCTGGTATGGACGTGAGTATTGTCCTGCACGTGGGTGGGATTTATCTAGAGATATTATCACCAAAACCATTGGCAGAAAAAGTGTACTAAAGAAATTCGATTGCTAATTAGCAATTGTATTTACATATCCTTTAGCCAATTTAACGGGACGGTAAGCTGCTGCATATTGAAGAATAAGCGCAACTGACTTCTTACTTGGTTTAGGTGTTTTGTGTTGAGAAGGTAGCGTGTAAAATTTATCCATAAATTATTTAGTGGGATAACGTTACACTAATGCTTTTATTGTGTCATGGTCAAATTTCGTTCGTCTATTAATTTTCTCAAATTAATAAGACCATATCGCATTCTACCTAAGGAAGTATTGATGCTCACATTGGTTCTTTCAGCAATCTCCTTAAAGCTCATGTCTTGATACAACCGCATTTTCAACACTTCGTATTGGTTTTGCGGCAACTCAAGCATAAGCGCATTGATATCCGTTTTAATTTGACTATCGATAATCATGTCTTCAATGTTTTTAGAAGGCTCTGATAAGCGATAAAAAACATCGTGTTCGCTATCATAGGTGTCATACATCGGCATGCGCTGTTGACGTCTAAAATGATCAATGATAAGGTTGTGTGCAATTCGCATCACCCAAGAAACAAAACGCCCCTTTTCGTTGTAGGTGCCTTTTTTTAGGGTTTGGATTACTTTGATAAAAGTATCTTGAAAAACATCATCTGCAATTTCTCTATCTCTTAATTTGGAATAGATAAAGCCGTAGATACGCTGTTTGTATTTGGATAAGAGGATTTCGAAAGATTCGTTATCGCCATCCAGAAACTGTTGAATAAGTATGTTGTCGGGAAGCATAGACATATATAACTCTGTTTAAAAAAACTTAAAATTTAGTTGAGTATATGTCTGTCTTATATGCAGTAGTTATGCCGTAAAGATAAAAAATTATATTTAACAGTGTAAAAAACACCGCTTCGTTTTTAAATCGGTTGCGAATTGATATATTTATAGCTTGTTTAAAAAGCATTGAAAAAAGAAGCAACTATAGAAATTATCGGGGCACAAATGCACAACCTCAAAAATGTAGATGTGCAGATACCGAGACATAAATTTGTGGTCATCACAGGTTTGTCGGGTTCGGGAAAATCAAGCCTTGCATTTGACACCCTCTACGCTGAAGGTCAGCGCCGTTATGTAGAGAGTTTATCTTCTTACGCGCGACAGTTTTTAGGACGCTTAAACAAGCCAAAAGTCGAACAAATAAAAGGGATTGCGCCTGCTATTGCCATTGAGCAAAAAGTAATCAGCAACAACCCGCGTTCTACGGTAGGTACCGTCACAGAAATTTACGATTACCTCAAGTTGTTGTTTGCCCGTATTGGCGTAACCTACTCCCCTGTTTCTGGTAAGGTCGTCAAGAAAAACGATGTGAAAGACGTACTGGAGCACGTTAAAAAATTTGAAGAAGGATCTAAGTTGTTGGTTCTTGCACCATTGGTAGTAACCAAAAATCGTACGCTTGAGGGTATTTTAGAACTATACAAACAACAGGGCTATGCCCGGCTGTTTGTCAACGATGCCGTGGTGCGTGTAGACAACTTTAAACCAAAAAAGTCCGATACGATTGCGTTGGTGGTTGATCGCGTCATTGTTAAGCATGACGAAGATGCTTTTAACAGAATTGCAGAATCCATTGAAACGGCCTTCCACGAAGGCGATGGTACTGTTGTTGTTCACAGCTTATCAGAAAACAAAAATCAAACTTTTTCAAACCGCTTTGCCCTTGACGGCATAACGTTTACACTTCCAAACGAGCATATGTTTAGCTTCAACAATCCGCTTGGTGCGTGTGCAGCTTGTGATGGTTATGGTGATTTAATTGGTATTGATGAGCAATTGGTCATACCCAACACCAGCCTTTCCGTATTTGAAGGCGCTGTTGCCCCTTGGAAAGGCGAGCGTTTACAACGCTTAAAAAATGACTTTATCGATGCTGCCTATCAGCATGATTTCCCTGTTCACAAACCTTATTTTGAGCTTAACAGCGATCAAAAGAAGCTTTTGTGGGAAGGCGCAAAAGGCATCCGTGGGATCAATCAATTTTTTGCCAAGCTTGAAGCCAAAAACTATAAAATTCAAAATCGGGTGATGCTCTCTAGGTATCGGGGCAAAACAAAATGCGGCAGCTGTGAGGGAAAAAGATTGAACGAGAAAGCTTCATACGTTCGTGTTGACAACTACAGCATGAGTGATTTGGTCGACATGCCCATCGTCAATCTTGCAAAAGAGATCGCATCCCTAAAATTGACCAAACATCAACGGCATATTGCAAGAAGATTATTGGTAGAAATCAAAGACCGACTTCAGTTTCTTCAGCAAGTAGGGCTAGGATACCTAACGCTCAACCGCCGTGCCAGTACGCTTTCGGGAGGCGAATCGCAACGCATTAACCTAGCCACTTCATTGGGCAGCAGTTTGGTTGGCTCCCTTTACATTCTCGATGAGCCAAGCATTGGCTTACACCCAAAAGATACCAAAAGGCTTATTGAAGTGTTGTACGGACTTCGCGATTTGGGGAATACCGTAATTGTTGTAGAGCATGACGACGATATCATGCGTTCAGCTGATGAAATCATTGATTTGGGCCCTGATGCAGGTGTTTTTGGCGGTGAGGTGGTAGCCCAAGGTACTTTTCAGGAAATCCTAAAGGCAGAAACCTGGACAGGAAAATACCTTTCCAACCGCGCGCAAATTGAAATTCCAGAGAAGCGAATTAAACCCAAGAAATTCGTTCATATACATGGGGCTCGAGAACACAACTTAAAGAATATAGATGTGTCTTTTCCCTTGCAAATGTTAACTGTGGTCACAGGAGTTTCGGGAAGTGGAAAAAGCACCTTAGTAAAAGACATATTGCTGCCTGCTGTTAGAAAAGCCAAAAATATTTATGGTGATAAGCTGGGGGAGTTTGGCAGCATAGACGGAGACCTAGATGCATTTCAAGAAATTCAATACATAAGCCAGAAACCGATCGGATTATCTTCACGCTCCAACCCGGTAACTTATATCAAGGCTTACGACGAAATCAGAAAGCTTTTTGCGAGTCAGGCGCTCTCGAAACAGCGGGGTTATCAAACCAAACACTATTCGTTTAACGTTGATGGTGGACGTTGTCCCAACTGCAAAGGAGAAGGAACGGTAAAGATTGAAATGCAGTTTATGGCTGATGTTGACTTGGTTTGTGACGACTGCGCTGGAAAACGTTTTCAAAAGGAATTGCTTGAAGTGAATTTTGAAGGTAAGAACATTCACGATGTACTGACCATGAGCATAGACGAAGCCATTGCTTTTTTTAAGCAGTACCAGCAAAACAAAATCAGCGACCGTCTTCAGCCCCTTCAAGACGTGGGCATGGGTTATGTTTCTTTGGGCCAATCGTCCTCAACCCTTTCGGGTGGTGAAGCACAACGCATTAAGCTTGCTACTTTCTTATTAAAGGGAGCGCAAAAAACAAAAACCCTTTTCCTCTTTGACGAACCCACGACTGGACTTCATCTGCACGACATCAAAAAGCTTGTAGGCTCGTTTCGTGCACTGATTGAGCGTGGTCATTCTTTAATCGTAATTGAGCACAATGTCAGTCTTATTGAACAAGCAGATCACATTATTGATTTAGGGCCTGAAGGAGGTATTAACGGAGGTCGTTTGTTGGCAACTGGTACACCAGAAGAAATCACTGCCAATAAAAAATCAAGCTTGTATAAGCTATTGCTTAACGATTAGTTCGTTTTGCTACCCAACCATTAACCGTATCAGAAAGTCTTAATAGTGCAATCAGTGCGCCGTATATAAGGGTAATCAAAATGGATTTAATCAGCATTGATGCCAAGGGATGGATATTCATTTGCAAACTGCTGCTCGCTGCAAACAACAGTCCAATAACAACAAATGCCTTTAGGGTGTTTTTGTTGTAAGGATACACGCCAAAATAACGATAAACAAAAGCCATACGCACATAAGTGAAGACCGCCACCACCACCAGCGTTGAAAGGGCTGCACCGTTGATGCCATACAGTGGGATACTTATGCGGTTTCCAATGTAGACAAAGACGGCCATAAAAATGGTTAGCGCAAGAGATATACGGTACTGCTTTGAATTGATAAGTATGGTATTTGAGGCGCCCGAACTCATCACAATAAGCTTGGCAAAAGAAATCATCAACACGACCAGTGCTGCCGTTTCATAGCCATCCACTTGGATTAAATCAAATAAGGCTGCGATGCTGCCATTAACCAACAAAAAGAACCAACCTCCTAATAGCAACAAATTAATTGAGCTGTCTGTGTATAGCTTGGCTAGATGGGCATTGTTTTGGTTGTTGATCGCCTTTGAAACCAAAGGGTTTAGGATTTGAAACAAGGCACGACCAGGAACTTCAATAAGGGTTGCGGTAAAAATACCTACGGAATAAAAGGCTGTTTGTGCGATTGCTTTATACTGAGGCAGCATAAACTTATCAATGTCGATGATCAAGCTTCCAGCAGAACCAGCCAAAACCAAATAAAATGAATAGCGCAAGATTTCGGAAACATTCTTGGGTGGCTTAAAAGAAAAGGTCGGTGGTTGAATTCGAAAAGCAATGAACATCATCACAAGCATACGCAGGTAATACAAGGCAACCAACAAGATGAAAAATCGGTCTAAATCGATTAATTCTAGTTCATAGGTAAGCAATAAAACAAATATTGTTAGCCGCGGATAAATCTCTTTAAATATGTTTCCGGTTACGGACTTAAAGTGCACCCGTGCCCAGGAATAAAAAATTTCAAAATAGGCAGTTGCAAAAGCCACAGCAAAAATTACCCAAGTATAGGTAGCAATAATGGGGTTTTCAACCGATAACAATGTCGCAATTGTGTTGTGAAAGTATATGGCCAAAAAGCCAAAGGGAAGTACCACGAGCAGTGGAACGATTACAATAAAAGAAAGAAAGTTTTGCTGTTCTGGTTTGGCATAACCACTGTGAAACTTGATAACGGTTTGAGCTACACCAAAACCAATGAGCGGCATTAATAAATTGGATGATGACAGCAAGAACACGACCAATCCCTGATTAGCGGCACCAAAAAAATGCGGATATAAAACAAGGGTATTCACCGCGCCTATACAAAAAGCAAACATGATGCTCAGCAGGTTTTTTGACGATTGTGTGGTGATCATATTCATGATAGCGAACGTATTAACGCCAGGTATTCTTGCGCGATCGCATTGCGTTCATAGCGCGCAATGTCCTTACCTACTTGAGGCATGTCGTTTTTTACAAACCATCTAAGCAAGGTTTCTTTAATTTTAGACTGCGCTGAAAATGAAGCATAGACCCCCAATTGATGTGCATCAAAAAGGACTTGCATATCGCTTGGCTTTGAGCCAATACCCAACACAGGACGCTGAGCAGCCATATATTCAAATAATTTACCGTGAATTACATTTGCTGTCATGGGCATATTTATACCCAACAATAATAAGGCTTTTGCATTTGTCAATTGCGCATCCACAACTTCTTTGGGTTGATACCCCAAAAAACGCACGTGCGTATCAATGCCAAGTGATTTTACTTCCGCTTTTATGGAAGTGGCTACTTTGCCATACACATCCAATGAAAAGGCTTCGCTGAAAGCAGCATTTGATTTAATCAGTGATGCGACAGTCTGCCACAAGACTGTTGGGTTCTGCTGTGCTTTTAAGCTACCAGCATACACCATCCCGGTAGTAGCTGCTGTTGCCGTGGGCAGACGTTGTTCATACCCATTGGTAAGTACAGTAATGTTGCGATGATGTGCTTTAAAATCTGCTTTTAAAGAAGGGGCGGTTACGACAATGTGATCTGCCTGTTGCAAGACCTTTTGCTCAAGTTGCTGGTGCTTTTGCTTCGCCTTTTTGCTCAAGGGAAGGCTGCGGTTTTGAAAAAATCCAGTCCATGGATCTCTAAAATCTGCAATCCATAAAATGCCTGATTGTTGCTTGGCTTGCAAGCCTATTAGATGCAGCGAATGTGGTGGTCCAGATGTAATAATTACATCAAACGGGTTTTGCTTGTGCTGCTTCAAAAAAGCCTGCGTTGCCGCTTTGGCCCAATACACCCGCGCATCGGGAATAAAGAAATTGGCGCGCACCCATAACATAAAACGCTTCACAATACCCCGCTTTCCGCCCAAGTTCTCCCCTATGGGATTGCTGGAATGTTGCAACGGCTCCCAACCATCAACCTTTACTTCTGTAATCGATTGGTGAACTTTTTGCCTTAATGCATCGTCTTGTTGGGCAACACGGGGATTCTTAGGAACAAAAACAGTGACATCCATCCCTTGGGCGGCAAAATAGTGTACTAAAAACAACCAACGCTGTACGCCTGAACCACCAGATGGCGGCCAGTAATAAACCGTTATCGCAACGCGTTTGATATCAGCCAAGCTTAGTTTCTTTTTGTTGACGTATAAGCATTCCTATCATAAGCAAGAACAACACCCAGCCTGATGCCATTAGCAAGGTCCCGTTTCGTATTACAGTTGGTTTAAACGCAAATACAATCTCATGTTTTCCTGGAGGAACAACAAGCCCTCGGAGCATATAATTAACCTTGTGATAGCGTTGCAACTCCCCGTCAATATTCACCGACCAGCCATTAGGATAATACATTTCTGAAAACACCGCCAAACGCTGATGTGCTGTGGAAACAGTGTATCGCAATAAATTATTGCGCTTTTCAACTAAATAAATGGTGTCGGTTGCTGCGGAGGTATATGATGTTGACTTTAGCGTTTGCGAAATTGCCTGGGTTTTCAAATCTATCTTGTTGAGTTGTACTATGGCTTCATCGGCATTTGCAAGCTGTAACACCTCATCTACAAGCCATACAGGCCCGAGTGCAGATGGGCGTTTCCCTACCCCATCAGCATATTGGTCATCAATGACGTATTTTACATTTAGCATATCAAGCACCGCACTGTCTTGTTTGTATAGGTGGAAATCATAAACATCTTGCAGCAATGCAGGTTTGGCTCCGTGGTAGCCCCCTAAGCTATTATGAAAATAGGCAGCTCTCGATGATGAAAAACCAAGCCTGGGTTCAAAAACACGATAGGTTGATTTGTCTGCTTGAATAATTTTGTCTTGCGGCGTTATGTCAAAGGGATATTCGTACTGGTATTTCCCTTTAAACTGATCTACGTTAAAGAAAAGTCTGTTGTACTGCCACAGATCGGCGAGACTTATTATTGCAATAGCAACAGCAAATACAGCACCCGAAATCAACCTGCGCCAAAGGGCAAGTACAGCCAATACAATTAAAGCCATATAGGTGAGAATACGCCAAATATCTTCCCAAACAAACAGCTTTCTTGACGCCTGTAATGGTTCTAGTAGCACATTGGGTAAATTCGACAAGCCTTCGGAAGTTGAGGTAAACGAAAAGAAGCCTTTAGCCCCGCCTAATAAAAATAAAATTAAAGCAATAAATATAGCTACAACACTGTATACCGCTACCCCCTTTTTTCTACTCAGTCCCTTTTCTTGAGTCAGGTGTTGCATGCCCAACATAGCGGCATATGGTACGCAAAGCATGATCATGATTTGAGCCGAACTAACAGCCCTGAATTTATTGTACAAGGGCAAATAATCGATGAAAAATTGAGTGGCCTCGGGTGCATTCTTACCCCACGAAAAGAGTAGTGAAACGGCAATTATCGAGAGCAACACAAAACGCATTTTCCTATTGGCTACCACCAATCCCAAAACCGCAAAAAACAAGACCACCACACCCATATAAACAGGCGCAGCCACAAAAGGTTGATCGCCCCAATACGGTCTGAATTGGCGCAGCAGACCAATTGCCGTATCGTAGTCGATACTTCCCTCGCCCATTTTGGTCTTAATAAACTGCATAAAAGGGCTGTCATCAGCAAAGCCTTCACTTGAACTACCGCCCATAATATTGGGAGATATAAAAGTCATGGATTCCAAGATGCCATAGCTGTATGAAGTGATGTAATCAAATGAAAGCCCGTCCGAAGCTACTTTGTCCGTTCCATCTGGATTAATGGTCAATTCACTTGTTCCTCGCGTGCTGAATTTGGTATAATCTAAGGTGGCGAGTACGCCTTGTGCGTTTAAAACGAGTGCCAATGCACCTGAAATAAGTAGTGTTGCTACGGGTTTTAATGTATTTGAAATACCATGCTTAAACCACTTGTGAATGCCCCACATTAGGGTTGTGATAAACACCATCACCAAAGTGTAGTAGGTCATCTGCAGGTGATTGGCATGGAGTTGTAATGCCAGGCCAAGTGTGAGCCATAGCACACCCCATTTCTTTCGATCAATCAATACTTGAAACAATCCTAAAAACACAAGTAGCGCATAGGCCAAGGTCATGGCCTTTGTGTTATGCCCAACCATAAGAATAATGATGTAATAAGATGAAAACCCGTAGGCAAGTGCACCCAATACGGAAACAGGCTTGGAAAAATGCCTGCTCTGTGCAAACACATAAAAAAAGAACAGGTACAAAAACAGCATGTCGGCAGGTCGCGGCAGAAAACGCAAGGCCGTGTCAACATAACGCAACACATCGTAAGGGTATCGTCCCGTAATTTGATAGGTAGGCATGCCGACAAAGGCGTTGTCAATCCAATAGGGTTCTTCGTCAAATTCAGCACGGTGTTCTAGAATTTGACGTTGCATTCCTTTATACTGAACAATATCGGATTGCTCGAGATACTTATTGGATAACAAAGGATAAAAATATGCCAATGAAATAAGGGCAAATAAAACAGTTACTAACGCATGCGGCAGTAAAAAACGCAATACTGGATGTTTCATCATGTTTCAAAAATACAACTCTATGTATAATGACGGAATTTTTAATTCATGTATCTTTGAATATGCGCTTATCATCACTATATATATTGTGTTTTTCAGCGGTACTGATCATGCCCTGTATCGCAACGGCACAATATACCGAGGTCATAAACAGCAATCGCCCAAGTCAATCCATGGGGGCATTTGGCGTTGGCAAGCGTGTCTACCAATTGGAACAAGGCTTGTCGTTTCGAATAGGTAGTTTTAGCGCATTTCAAGATGCTTCATATACTGGTATGGGTGCAAGGACTCAAATTCGCATTGGCGTATTTAAAGAACAATTGGAGGTGGTCGGCACTGCAGATTATCAAATTGACGCCTTGCGCTACTCAAACGCTGTTGGCACATACAACTTAACAAGAAACAGCTTGCGTGACTTAGGAGTTGGTGCCAAATATTTGGTATATGACCCCTTTCGAAAGGTTGACAAATACAAACCAAATCTTTACAGTTGGCACGCCAATAATAGAATACGCTGGCGTGATTTGATTCCAGCTGTTTCGGTATATACAGGCGCGCAGTTTAGCACTGGCGGTGTTTATCCTTACCAAGAGAACTTTTTACCCTTATTTGATTACAATTACCGTCCCCTAACAGAGCCTTTTGTTTCTGGTACCGCCATGCTTATTTTACAACAACACCTACGCCCAGGGCTGGTGGTGGTGCATAATGTTGGCATGCGTTATATAACTGCCGATGTGCAGCAAAAGAAATTACTGGGAACGGTTACCTACAGTACCCAATCAAAATGGTCCTTTTTTGGTGAATATACCCTCGACGATAGCCCACACTACAGCGATTTAACACTTGGCGCAGGTGTGGCTTATTTATTTAACAGCAATTTCCAGCTCGATGTCGCAGTACAACAAAGCCTAAAGACTACGCCCAGTTTAATGACTGCGGGCATTGGCATTTCGTACCGGGTAGATCGTCACAATATCTGGAAAGAAGAACCGCAAAATATTGAGGTAAAAAAGCAGAAAAGAGCCGCACGCAAAAAAGACAAATCAGAAAGCAAGAAAATTAGAAAGGCTGCGAAACGAACAGGCAGAGGTTTGAAAAAATTAGACCGAAAGCAAAAGAAAATTGAGCGTAAAATAAGACGTATGAAATGATTGAAATTGTAGAAGTAACTTCAAGACAACAATACCGTGCTTTTTTTCAATTCCCATTTGAACTCTACCGCAATTGTGCCCAATGGGTACCGCCCATAGCAAAAGAGGAAATGGACATTTTTGATCCTCAAAAGAATGCTGTTTTTGAACACGCCATGGCACGGCTTTTTCTAGCAAAGAAAAAAGGAAAGGTTGTTGGCCGAATTGCAGCCATGATCAATTGGGTTGAAATTGAAGAACTCAAAAAAACCAAAGTGCGTTTTGGCTGGTATGACACCATTGACGACTTGGAAGTAAGCCAAAAGCTTATTGAGGCTGTTGAGGCCGTTGCCATCGCCGAAGGCATGACCTATATTGAGGGGCCCATGGGCTTTTCAAACATGGACAAGGCGGGACTACTCATACATGGTTATGAACATATGAATACCATGATTACTTGGTATCACTACCCCTATCAAAAAGTGCATCTGGAAAAATTGGGGCTTAAAAAACAAAGTGAGTGGATTGAATTTCAAATCGACATTTACGATGCCAAAGACGCCCCCGAAAAGGTCAAAAAGTTTGCAGGTGTGATTAAGGAAAGATTTAAGCTCAAAACCTTAGAATTTAAAACTACAAAAGACGTTGAGCCTCACGTGGATAAGATGTTTGAGTTGCTCAATCAAACTTATAATAAGTTACAGTCTTTTGTGCCCATTAAACAACATCAAATTGAAGTATATAAAAAGAAGTATCTACCCTACGTGCATCCCGATTTTATCAAATGTGTCGTTGACGAAAACGATGAAATGATTGGTTTTACGATTACCATGCCCTCTTTCACAAAAGCACTCAAACGCATCAATGGAAAAATGTTTCCCTTCGGCTTTTATCATTTGTGGCGTGCGTTACGTAAAAACAATCGCGCTTCATTCTATTTGATTGGTATCAAAGAAAGTTATCAAAACAAAGGCGTTACGGCCATTATATTTCAAGAAATTCAGGAATTATTTAACAAACGTGGCATTACAAAAGTAGAAACCAACCCAGAGCTGGAAGAAAATAAACCGATTCAAGCCTTGTGGAAGAATTACAAACACGAGCTGCACAAACGACGCAGAACTTACCGTAAAGACATTTCAATTTGAACATCAACGACACCATAGTTGCATTATCAACTGCCCAAGGTGCTGCGGCCATCGCAGTGCTGCGGCTGAGCGGTGACAACGCAATTCCCATAGCTGAAGAAATCTTTAAATCACGTTTTGGAAAACAATTGTCCAAACAAGGCACCCATCGGGTTCTGTTGGGCGATTTTCATTACAAGAATACGCTTATTGACGAAGTACTGCTAACAGTTTTTAAGCATCCCAATTCCTATACAGGGGAAGATGTGGTAGAGATTTCTTGCCACGGTTCGGTTTATGTGCAGCAAAAAATTCTAAAAATATTACAAGATAGTGGGGCACGCTTGGCCCAACCGGGCGAATTTACACTACGTGCCTTTTTAAATAAAAAAATGGATTTGGCACAAGCAGAGGCTGTTGCAGATTTGATAGCATCTGAAAATGAGGCGGCGCATCATATTGCGGTGCAGCACCTCCGTGGGGGCATCAGCAAAAGCCTTGGCAGCTTACGAGAAAGACTTTTGTCGTTTGCTTCACTTATTGAATTGGAACTTGATTTTAGCGAAGAAGATGTTGCCTTTGCAGACAGAACACAATTGCGTGAACTTGTCGATGACATCCGCACAACACTCAAAAATCTATTGGATTCTTTTGAAACGGGAAATGCTGTCAAACACGGTATTCCCGTAGCACTTATTGGCATGCCTAATGCAGGTAAATCTTCGCTCTTAAATGCCTTGCTTGAAGAAGACAAAGCCCTTGTTTCAGATATTGCTGGGACAACTCGTGATAGCATTGAAGACACGCTCACCATTGGGGGTATACGGTATCGCTTTATAGATACCGCCGGACTTCGCAAAACAACGGATATCGTAGAAGCTATGGGCGTAGAACGCACCCAAGAAAAAATGGACAAAGCCAGCATATTGATGTATGTCGTTGATCCCAAAACACAAACGCCTCAAGCGGTTATGACGGCCCTAGACGAAATTAATCGTGATGACACCACCCTACTGCTGGTCATTAACAAAAAGGATTTACTCGAAACGGCTGAATTAGATGCGTTCCTTAACGAACTAGACCGTTTGGATATAACTGCCAGTGTTTATGATAATGTAGTCATCAGTACCAAAGACGAAAGTGACATTAGCGCATTAAAACAGCGCTTTGCGGGATTGCTTCAATGGAACACGGGAAGCACCCTAGTGAGTAATCAACGGCATTGGGCGGCATTGCAAGCGGCCATGGCAGGCATCTTGGAGGTTATTCAGGGAATAGAAGAAAACCGCAGTAGCGACTTGCTGGCTATTGACATCCGTCAAACGCTACACGAGTTGGGCACCATCACGGGCGAGGTTACCACAGATGATATACTGGGAAATATTTTTGCAAACTTCTGTATTGGAAAGTAATGTAACTTTTCTTTCATTATCCTTCTTCTTTTAGTTCTACCACTTTTAATTCTCCTAAATAAGTAAAGGGAGTTTTTTTAGATGTTCAAATTAATCATAAATTTAACAATAAATCACATTATGAATTTTTTAGAAAAATACTATCCAATTCTTTTAGCTTTCATCAGTTTTTTGTACTCGATATATCTTTGGTTTACAGGAAATGAGCTGGAAGGAATATATGTTGGCCTTTGGCCAATAACAATTTTGGGTTTTGCAATAGCAATTAGACAAAGAAGAAAAGATTAGAATATGAACAATAAATTAATGTTTGTTATTGGGTGTATCATTTTTTTGATATATATCTTCTTTTATTTCAAAATAGTATTAAATATAAAGTTTAGAAAAAAAAGAGACAAAGAAAGCTAAGCCATAGGCATATCTTCTTCTTTTAGCTCAGCGACTTCTAATCCGCTCAAATCGGTTAAGAATCTGATCAAAAAAGGGCTGTTTCAAATAGTATCGACCAATTACAATTGCAGAAGTAATGATGATTATATTTTTGATGATGTATTGTCCCTCAAGAGTTGGTAAAAGGTAATTAGAATCCTGAAAAGTGACCGATGGAAGTAGTACTAGTGGCATAAATGTTCCACTCATTTGCAAAAACAATAATAGCATAGCGTAGAAAGTGGTTTTTTTTGCCAGAAAAAATAAACCAATTAACATCTCCCAATAACCAATAACGATGACCCAGTTCTCAGGACTTAGAAATGGCATCCAATAAACTGTGTCGATAATTAACCCTTGCGCAGGAGAAAGTTCTATCACTTTTAAAAGTCCAAACCAAAAAAAAATGACAAATAAAGGAGTTCGAATCAGAAAATCATTTGTGTTAAAACGATACATATTAAAAATTTAAATGGATGAACTACAATTTCAAAAAGCAATGCAGTAAATATAAGCACTTATTAACTATATTTGAAAAATGAGAGGTTCGATATTTATCTTAATAGTATCAATAGGTTTTTTGCTTTACCCACTAATTGTTAAATCTAAAAAATAAAGAACCTGTTACTGCCCATAGGAGTCTCAACGCCATTTATCGAGTTTATGCTTGTTAATCCTTCAATCCTTAGAACGTCTCTTAAAATCGCAGAATAGAAGCCTTAGCGTAGCCGACAGGGTTGAATTGTTTAAAGATAAAGTAGGGACAGCGTCTTTTACTCGTAAGACATACTTGCAAGCCTATAAAGACATAAGCGAACCAACAGTTAGTAGCGATTTAAAATGGGCTGTTGATAATGGCGTCTTAGAAAAAATAGGTGCAAATCGGTTGTCAAAGTACACGTGTGTAAATTGATCTTATTTGATTTAAGATACCATTCGGAGCATAAAAAGCGAAAAGGCCAAAAAGAGAGCCAACCATAGCTGTTCAATTTGACCAATTCATTTAGGAAATGCGAATGTATGACAATTATTAATACAAGCATTTTATTCTGTTGCCAAAATCGGTTTTGAGTATTGATTTAAATAGCTGACTTTATCACCAGTAAAAGCAAATGCTTCCATCCACGAATAGCTAGTCGATGTGCCATCAGCAGTTTCAACAGCTGCATTGTCCCACAACAGTACCCACTCGACCTCATTTTCGCCAACTACGGTAAAGTTTACTGCTACAGAATAATCGTTAATGGAAACGGCAGCATAGGCTTCTTTCATGAATTGAAGCACACTTTCTTTTCCTTCAAGAGAAGATCCGTTATCTAAGTCAAAGACAACATCATCAGTAAGATAGCTTACGGCCTTTTCATAATCTTGGTTGATAAGGTGTTGGTGCATTTCTTGTATAAGGAGCACCTTTTCGTCACTGCCCATCTCAAAAGAAGATTGGTATGTGGGCTGGTAGATGAATTCAATCGCTTCCGCGTTTTCAGTGGCCGCTTGTTTTGGGTTGGTACAAGAAATCAATGTAGCAACAAACAAGACAGTAATAATCGTATTTTTCATGTTTTGTGTTTATTTAAAATTTAATATTCTTAAAACTAATACTTTTATTTTAATTTTGACATTTAATAAAAACTGTGAAAAAACACCCATTTATTTCAAGTATTTCTACGCTCCTCCTTGCTTTAGTCCTATTTTGTTTCCAGTTGGGATTTTCGCAATTAAAAGCGACTATTACAGATGAGCTGGGCAATCCGTTAGAATACGCCACCGCAGCCGTATACAACAGCAACGGCACATTGGTGTCGGGTGTTGTTTCAGAAGCGCGTGGCATAATCGAATTTGGTAATCTCAAAAGTGGAAAATACAACCTAGAGGTTTCCTTTATTGGCTATGAAGTCTCCAAAATTTCAAATATTTTATTTGATGAGGTCCTAAACCTTGGGACAATAAAACTAACCTTAGGCAATCAGTTGGACGATGTTGTTATTGCAACCAAACGAAAAACCATCATCAATAAAATTGACAAGCAAGTTTACAATGCACAAGCATTTAAGAACGCACAAGGGGGAACAGGGCTGGATGTTTTAAAAAACCTGCCTGCCGTAAGTTTTAATGGTAATGGTGAACTAATGGTTAGCGGCACCAGAGGCTTTGTGGTATTGCTCAATGGCAAGCCAACACAGAGCAATCCTACTGCTATCATGGCGCAACTCCCCGCAAACGCTATTAGCAGTATAGAGCTCATCACTGCCCCATCTGCAAAATATGATCCTGAAGGTAAGGCTGGAATCATCAATATCATAACCCGTAAGGGGGCTACTGAAGGCGTCTTTAGTCAGTTAAACATCAAAGGCGGCTTTCCCTCAATAGAAACCTACGGGAACGAATTAGCACAGCAACGCTTTGGAATTGACGGAACCTATAATATAAACGCAGAAAAGTTGCATGTTTCCATCGGGGCAAATTACCAACGAAACGATTTGGGCGGCAGACGCGAAGGAAATGTATACACCATAATTGATGATGTGTTTACGGGGCTTCCATCGACTGGGGAGCGCAGTTTTGATGAAACCAACTACAACGGTCGTTTCACTTTAGAATTTACCCCCAACCCATCAAACGAACTTTCGGTTGGTTTTTATGCTGGAAAAAGATCAAAAAAGCGATTGGCAGATATCGTTTATTATGACAACCAAAAAATTACGCCAAACGGCAGCAATACTATTACTAAGCTCCCTCCCTATTTTAATCACAATTTAAGAGAGCGAAAAAGTGATTTTGTCTTGGGCAATATGGATTATGCCCATATTTTTCAAAACAAATCTGAACTTTCACTTTCCATACTGTATGAGTATACGCTATTGGGTGGGCCTACCGTAAATCAAAACCTAGGGCATCCTGATAATAGCGTATTATACCAAGATGAATACAACACAAACGACAACCCATTATATGGATTAAGAGCACAATTGGATTATGTTTTTTCGCCCTTTAAAGGCGGAGAAATTGCAATGGGCTATCAGTTTAGAAATCTAGACCATAAAGGCAATTTTCTCTACGAACGCCGAACAAACCTTAACGATCCGTTTGTGATGGTACCCGCATTTTCAAGTGAAGTGAATTTAGTCCGTGAAATACATGCGGTTTATGGGCAGCTATCAGCGTCCAAGGGGAAATTTACTTACAATGCGGGCTTACGAATTGAACAGATGAACCGAGATTTGATGCTCAAAGACAGAGCAAATACAATTGATGATACACGTAATTATGCGTTTACCAAGGCATACCCATCGGCTTCAATCAATTATGAGCTAAACGATAACACCAGTGCCAAATTAGCATACAGCAAACGTGTGGCGCGTACGACAACTTTTAAAATGAACCCTTTTCCAGAACGCGAACATGCCGAAACCCTGGAGCAAGGAGATCCTGATCTGAGGCCTGAGTTTATTGATTTAATTGAGCTGGGTATAGACAAGAAACTATCGGATGATAACAGCATTTTTGCAACCGCCTATTACCGCAATACCAAAAATGTGGTAAACCGAGTGAACACGGTGTATAGCGACAACATACTAAACCGTATTTATTCAAATGTTGGCAATGCCAAAACTTTCGGTGTTACGTTTGGAACGCAACTAAAGCTTACAGCTAAATCAGATGCGTTTATTGGCGGAAATGTCTATCATTATGACCTTAAAGGTTCGTTTGACAACAATCCTGTTAATACCAATACAACTATTTACAGTTTTAATGCGAATACCAATTTTCGTTTTTGGGATAATACATCGCTACAGTTTTCCATTAATTATATTTCGGACAGGGTAACGGCGCAAGGAGAAGATTCAAGATACTACACCCCCAACCTCAGCATCCAAAAATCATTTTTAAACGACAAACTGAAGGCTACATTGCAGTGGCTCAATATCGATATGGGTTTGCTGGACACAAACGAGCAGCGCATAACAACTTGGCGTGAAAACGAATTTTATACCACTACAAACTACATATACGAAGTTGATATGATAACGCTAAACCTGTCCTATACGTTCCAAAATGGAAAAAACAGGTCTCGGTTTATTGAAAGTGAGTTTGGTAAAAGAGAGTTTTAGTTGTTACATAAAGAGGCGATCATCTCTATGCAAAACATAAGGTTTCGCTAATCGCTTAAAATCTTTTTTATTAGTTTAACACAAGAAAGTGGCGCAATCGTCGTTTTTATAGTAATTTTATACGCATAATATGTATTACAAAATGAAAAGAACACTCATCTTATTAATCGCAATCCCTGCACTGCTGGCATCTTGTGTGTCACAAAAAAAATACACCGCTCTAGAAGCTGATCATAAAGAGACCAAAGATCTTTTAAACTCAGCCACTGTACGACTAAACACATGTATTGATGAGAAGGCAAAAAGCGACGCAAGCGTTTCTGCACTTCGTGACCAAATTACTTTCTTAAAGGCCAACAATCAGGAACTCATAAATAATATGGGTAACCTAACTACACTCTCTCAAAAAGGTGCTGAAAACCTTGAGCGTTCGCTTGAGTCTTTAAAAGAAAAAGACATGCGCATCACACGCATGCAAGATGCCGTGACACGTAGAGATTCTGTTACCCTAGCATTGGTAACCAGTCTTAAGGGTGCGCTTGTTGATATCAACGATTCTGACATTGAGGTAAATGTTGAAAAAGGTGTTGTGTTTATTTCCATCTCAGATAAACTGTTGTTTAGAAGTGGTAGCTATACCGTTACCGCACGTGCCAAAGAAGTACTTGGTAAGGTTGCGCGTGTAATCAATGACAAAACAGACTTGGAGTTTATGGTTGAAGGACACACAGACAACGTTCCTGTTAAAAAAGACAGCGATGTTCTTGTAGACAACTGGGATTTGAGTGTGAAGCGTGCAACGGCTGTTGTTCGCATACTACAAAACGATTTCTTGGTTGATCCAGCGCGCATGACTGCCGCAGGACGCAGTTCTTATGTACCCCTTGAAGACAATGAGACGCTTAGCGGCCGTGCTAAAAACCGCAGAACACGTATCGTTGTGTTACCAAAACTAGATCAGTTCTTTGATTTACTTGAAAAAGGTATGGAAGCTGCATCCAAATAAGGATTAACAGCAATGGTATTTAAAGCCACCTTAGGGTGGCTTTTTTTATGAAACTACTTTGAGTTTTGCAAAACGCAACAGCACGTTCTTTTCTCCTGATTGATCAAAACGAATAAGGGCCTTTGCATCATTGCCTACCCCATCGGTGCTCAATACCGTTCCAAATCCAAAACGACTGTGAGAAACACGAATACCCTGCTGGATTTCGGATAAGTCCAATGTAGGTCCACTGCTAGGTGCAGCTTTAGAAACAGATTTCATACGTGCTTTGGGCGGTACTGCAGCTGCGGGTTTCTTTTTTACAGGTGGCTTAAAGCGAACCTTGTTTGGGTCTGGCGCATCAAATACAGAAGTATCCATAAATGGTTTGAAGGAATAATCGTCAGTGACCACTTGATTGTCAACGAATTCTTCGTCGATTTCTGCTAAAAACCTACTCGGCTCTGCATCAATAATTTTCCCCCAACGATATCTAGACAGTGTATAGGTCAGCGTTACCCGCTTTTCAGCACGTGTAAGTGCCACATAAAACAACCTACGCTCTTCTTCGAGTTCTGCTCTGGTGTTAACACTCATGGCAGAAGGGAATAAATCTTCTTCTAAGCCAACGATATACACGTTGGGAAACTCCAAGCCTTTGGCGAGGTGAATGGTCATAAGCGAAACCGCTTGCTGGTCTTTGACTTCATTGTCAAAGTCAGTAGCCAAGGCTACATCTTCTAAAAACTCAACCAAAGAGCCGGTAGCATCAACGAGTTCACGTTGTCCTTCCACAAAGTCTTTGATACCATTGAGCAACTCTTCAATATTCTCAATACGCGTCACGGCTTCTGGCGTTCCCTCCTTTTTAAGCACTGAAACCAAACCAACTTTTTTGGTCACCATATCTGCAAGTTCAAACGCATCTAAGCTTGTAAGTTGGGTTTTAATCGACTCCATCAGCGTGTAGAAGTCTTGCAGTTTGGTTCGTGTTCCCGCATTGATGTTTAGCGGAAGTTCTTGCACCTTTTCCAACACTTGATATAGTGTGCAATCATGCGTTTTTGCAGCTACAATGAGCTTATTGATGGTCGTTTGACCGATACCCCGCATGGGATAATTAATAATACGCTTTAAGCTTTCTTCATCGTTGGGATTGATAAGCAGGCGCAAATACGCCAATACATCTTTGATTTCTTTGCGTTGATAGAAAGAAACCCCTCCATACACACGATAGGGAATATTACGCTTACGCAAGGCATCTTCCATCGCACGAGACTGTGCATTGGTACGATACAATATGGCGTAGTTCTCATAGCCTTGTTGGGTTTGCATGGCGCGTTCAAAAATATCACCTGCAACATAACGTCCTTCTTCACCATCTGTTGGGCTGCGATGCAAAATGATTTTATGCCCCTCAGGATTAGCTGTCCAAACGTTCTTTTCTAGTCTGTTTTGATTGTGCGCAATTACGGCATTGGCCGCTTGCACTATGGTTTTTGAGGAACGGTAGTTTTGCTCTAGCCGATATACCGCTACGTCTTCGTAGTCACGTTGGAAATTGAGAATGTTCTGAATGTTTGCACCTCGGAAGGCATAGATACTTTGTGCATCATCACCTACCACACAAACGTTTTGATAACGATCTGCCAAAGCGCGCACAATCAGGTACTGGGAGTGGTTGGTGTCTTGATACTCATCTACCAGAATATAGCGAAAACGCTCCTGGTATTTGGCAAGCACATCTGGAAATCTATTCAACAACTCATTGGTTTTGAGGAGTAAATCGTCAAAATCCATAGCACCCGCCTTAAAGCAGCGATCTACATACTCTTTGTATATACTGCCCATTTCTGGACGCTTGGACTCTCGGTCTGCCTCAACAAGCTCTGGGTTGTTGTAGTAAGCCCTAACGGTAATCAGGCTATTTTTAAAAGAAGACATGCGGGAACGAATCTGCTTAACCTTATACAGGTCTTTATCAAGTTGTAGCTCTTTGATAATGGAGCCTAACAAACGCTCAGAGTCTTGGGTATCGTAAATCGTAAAGCTTGAAGGATAGCCCAAACGGTCGGCTTCAGCACGAAGGATGCGCGCAAACACGGAGTGAAAAGTACCCATCCATAAATTTTTGGATTCGCTCTCCCCTACTATTTGCGCAATACGCGCCTTCATTTCTCGTGCCGCCTTGTTGGTAAATGTCAATGCCAAAATGGAAAAGGAGTCCACTCCTTGCTGCATCAAATAGGCAATACGGTAGGTAAGCACACGTGTTTTACCAGAACCCGCACCCGCAATAACCATAAGCGGTCCATCTTTGTGGACAGTAGGTTTTTGCTGGGCTTCATTAAGCAGCTTGAGGTAATTTTCCAACGCATTTTAATTTAAAGTGAAAATAGCCAAACCCTTACGGTTGATAAAGAAGCCTAACGAATAGTTATTAACAGGAAACTGCTATCTTCGTTTTATGTCTGCATTGGTGCAAAAACCTATCGATTATTTGAAAGGAGTAGGCCCAAACAGGGCGCAATTGCTTAAAAAGGAATTGGGTTTACACAGCTTACAGAATATTCTGTACTTTTTTCCACATCGCTATATTGACAGAAGCAAATACTACACCCCAGGAGCATTACCACAAACCACAGCAGACGTACAAGTGTTGGGGAGCATCACCCATGTTGAAACCATTAAGCAAAAACGGGGCAGTCGCTTGGTGGCTACTTTTACAGATGGTCAGCACAACATGGAACTGGTTTGGTTTAGAGGACAGCAATGGATTCAAAAATCACTCCAGCTCAACACACCCTACATGGCCTTTGGACGACTCAATTGGTACGGAAAAAAGTGTTCTATTCCCCACCCAGAGCTTGAGCTTGTTGCAGATCACGAACAACGCAAAGGGAATTTTCAGGCGGTATACCCCGCTACAGAAACGCTAACTAAAAGCGGGATATCCCAGCGTGTCATGCGGCAGATTGTAGAAAATCTATTTGAAGAAGTGCAAAACAAACTACAAGAGGTCTTGTCTGATGAAATGCGCAATACCTATCAGTTGATGGAGAAAAATGAAGCCCTAAAAGTCATTCACTTTCCGCAGTCGCAAGAATCCTTAGCGCGTGCGCAATACCGTATGAAATTTGAAGAACTGTTTTTTGTGCAGTTGCAATTGGGATTAAAAAAGCACCATCGGAAAGAACGCATTAAAGGCATCCCCTTTCCGAAAATTGGGAATTACTTCAACCGCTTTTTTCACGAGCATCTACCCTTTCCATTAACCGAAGCACAAAAACGTGTGGTGCGTGAAATTAGAACCGACTTAAACAGTGAGGCACAAATGAACAGACTGCTACAAGGAGATGTTGGATCTGGAAAAACCATCGTAGCCGTACTCTGCATGCTCATGGCCTTGGACAACAATATGCAAGCTACCCTAGTGGCACCTACCGAAATTTTAGCCCAACAACACTACAGCAGCATAAAAGAATTGCTAGCGCCGCTGGGAATTGAAATTGGTTTGTTAACAGGTTCTGTAACCAAAAAAGAACGCGAGCCGCTGTTTGAAAAATTAACCAATGGTCAGTTGCAAATACTTATTGGCACCCATGCGGTGCTAGAAGAAACGGTCAGTTTTCATCGCCTTGGATTGGCCATTGTTGACGAACAACACCGTTTTGGTGTAGCACAGCGTGCCAAGCTTTGGCGAAAGAACAACACCCCTCCAAATATTTTGGTGATGACCGCCACACCTATTCCAAGAACCTTGGCCATGACAGCTTATGGTGATTTAGACCTATCTGTAATTGACGAGTTGCCACCCGGCAGAAAACCCATTACCACAACGCATCGATTTGACAGCAAACGGTTGGCTGTGTTTCAATTTATGCGAGAAGAAATTGCCAAAGGCCGACAGGTCTATGTTGTTTATCCGCTCATTCAAGAATCCAAGGTTTTGGATTACAAAGATTTGATGGATGGCTATGAAAGCATCGTGCGAGAGTTTCCACTACCAGACTATCAGGTGAGTATTGTTCACGGCAGGATGAATGCCAAAGACAAGGCTTATGAAATGGAACGCTTTATTTCTAAAAAAACCCAAATCATGGTAGCTACTACGGTCATTGAGGTGGGTGTTGATGTTCCCAATGCCAGCATTATGATTATCGAAAGTGCCGAGCGTTTTGGCTTATCGCAACTCCACCAGCTCAGAGGACGTGTTGGTCGTGGTGCTAGTAAGAGTTACTGTATTTTGATGACAGGGTCCAAACTTAGCCAAGATGCCCAGACGCGCTTACAAACCATGGTCAGAACGCAAGACGGCTTTGAATTGGCAGAAGTGGATTTATCGCTTCGCGGACCTGGAGATGTCATGGGAACCCAACAAAGTGGTGTGCTGCCGTTTCTAATTGCCAATCTTAAAAAAGACGTGGCCATTCTAAAAACAGTACGTCATGCGGTAGATGCGCTGCTACAAGACGACCCAAGTTTATCCCACTCAAACAACGAAAACATACGTTTGGCGCTCTCTTTGACACAACAAGGAAAAAGTATTTGGAAGTACATTGGGTAAATAATGCCCAAAAAACCATCTTAATTGTATCTTTGCTATTCAAATAATAAGCATGCAGATTTCTTTCAACTGGTTACGCGATTTCATAAAAACCGATTTAAATGCTTCAGAAATTAGTGATATCCTCACCGACCTAGGATTAGAAGTTGAGGGTATTAATCAATATCAATCCATACCCGGCGGACTAGAAGGTGTTGTTATTGGCAAGGTACTGACTTGTGAAAAACACCCCAATGCCGATAAGCTTAAGTTAACGCAAGTTGATATAGGCCAAGCCGAAAATGTCCAAATTGTATGTGGAGCACCCAATGTTGCTGCAGGCCAAACGGTTCCTGTAGCCACCATAGGCACAAAACTTTATGCCGAAAATGGGGAATCTTTTGTAATTAAGAAAAGTAAGATCAGAGGAGCGTTGAGCCAGGGTATGATTTGTGCTGAAGACGAATTGGGTCTAGGCCAAAGCCACGACGGTATTATGGTTCTCGAAAACCACCACAAGGCAGGTAAACCCTGCAAAGAAGTTTTTGAAATCGTAACGGATGAAATATTTGAAATTGGGCTTACCCCCAATCGATCTGATGCCATGAGCCACTATGGAGTAGCCAGAGATTTGCGTGCAGCACTCTCCCAAAGGGAAGATACTACTACGCTTATCACGCCGTCCATAAGTTCATTTCATACCGACAACTACAAAGGCGCCATTAAAATTGATGTGCGTGATGCTGATGCTGCGCCGCGCTATTGTGGTTTGCGCATAACAGGAGTTGAAGTAAAGCCTTCGCCTGAACACATACAACATCGTTTAAAGGCCATAGGCTTAAAACCCATTAACAATATTGTTGACGCAACAAACTATGTATTACACGAGCTGGGACAACCCTTACACGCTTTTGATGGCGGAAAAATCAGCAGTGGTGTAGTGCGTGTACAAAAACTAAAAGAAGGAACCCCATTTGTTACCTTGGATGGCGTTGAACGCAAATTAAGTAGCGAGGACTTGGTCATTTGCAATGGCGACACGCCCATGTGTTTGGCAGGAGTTTTTGGAGGGCTGGATTCTGGTGTAACAGAGCAGACAACCGAAGTATTTTTAGAGAGCGCTTACTTTGATCCTGTTAGTATTCGGAAAACAGCTAAACGCCACGGACTCAGCACAGACGCTTCGTTTCGTTATGAGCGCGGTATCGATATTGAATTGGTCAAATACAGCCTTAGGAGAGCTGCCATACTTATTCAAGAAGTTGCAGGTGGAGCCATTAGTTCAGAAATTATTGATGAATATCCCATCAAACAGGAACCACATCAGGTATTGTTGAAGTACGAGTACATGAACAAATTAATAGGTCACGAAATTCCGCGTGAGAAAATCAAAAAAATCATTCGAGATTTAGATATCAAAATCGCCCATGTAACAGAAACTTCGATTGGCTTAGAAGTTCCTACCTATCGGGCAGATGTACGAAGACCTGCCGATGTTGTCGAAGAGGTTTTAAGGGTATACGGATACAATAATATTCCAACAGGAAATAAGCTAAACAGCTCGATCCCGAACTTGGCAAAAAACAACACCAATCAGCTGGGAGCACGCATTGCCCAACAACTAGTTGCGCAAGGTTTTTATGAGATTTACAACAACTCCCTGACTTCCCCTAAGCATGATAGCAATATCAAAAACATGGTGGAAATACTTAATCCTTTGAGTAGTGAGCTTTCCGTAATGCGTACTAACCTTATTTATGGTATGCTAGAATCCGTGCAGTTTAACATCAACAGACAGCAGCAAGACTTGCGCTTTTTTGAATTTGGAAATCAGTACCACAAAACGGCTGAAGGCAATAGGCAAGAAGCTACACTTGGTATGGTTGTTACTGGAAAACAATTAGAGAATAACTGGGCTGTTTCAGAACAAAAATCTGATTTCTTTTTCCTAAAAGGAATTGTGAATGGTGTACTAGATCGTTTGGGACTGACCGTAAAGGAAACCCCCAGTGACCATCCGTTTTTTAAAGAAAGTGTTGCGTTGAGCATCGGCAAAATAACTATTGGCACCTACGGCTGGATAGATTTAACAGGATTTAACGGAATTTCTATTGACCAAGACGTATTTGCTTGCACGTTGGCTGTGGATGCACTGTCACAATTAGTAAAACAAAAAATCAAAGTAAAAGGACTTTCTAAGTTCCCATCGGTTCATCGTGATCTCGCCCTCTTGGTAGACAAAAGCACTTCGTTTAAAGAACTGTATCAAATTGCACAAAAAACAGAGCGGCATTTGCTAGAAGACGTTGGGCTTTTTGATGTGTTTACAGGCAAGGGCGTTCCAGAGGGAAAAAAATCCTATGCGCTTAATTTTACCCTGCGTGACAAGGAGAAAACCCTTACCGACAAGCAGATTGATAAGGCCATGCAAAAAATTGCTGACCAGTACCACAAACAGCTTGGCGCTGAGCTCCGAAACTAGTAGTGTTTAATGAGCATTAAACAGTTGATTGTATGATAGTTATGCGTATATTTGAAAAATTGTTAAAAAGAAAATACTATGTTCGCTCAAACAGATATTTATCAAGAATTAAATAAAGTCAAAGCTGTTAACCAAGCACCCTTGACCACATCAACGGTAAATAACTTTGATTTGGATAAGCTAGAATCCAGTCGTGTGTATCACATCAGTCAAATAAAAAAGACATGTATTGATTTCAGGTTGCGATTCTTGGATGCTACTTTGTTTAAAGGTGATTTTCCTGTGGAAGCCGTAGCGCAAATCAAATCTATCGAGGCTACCCACAATACCGATTTAACAGATCTTAAAATTATGGCACCTTCTAAGCTTTTTAAATTGGAAAATGCCGACGACCCTTTGTTGTTTGCTCCTATGGGCAATGGCTATTATTACTTGATTCACCAATGGGGCGATGATTTACATCCATTTCGCAAAGCAATGGTATGGCCATTTAAAAATATCATAACTGCTTGCATTTCATTATTGGTGTTTAGTTTTTTTCTAAGCTTTTTTGTGCCTATGTCGTTATTCACACCCAACCCGACGACTCGTGATTTTATCATGATTTATTTCTTCATGTTCAAAGCTGTGGCGGCAATTGTAATTTATTATACATTCGCTACAGGCAAGAACTTTAATAGAGCTATTTGGAATAGCAAATACTACAACAGCTGATGGACGATACTTTTGTTCTTTTATGTGCAACCAATGTTGTCGAAGTACAACGGGTCAAAGTGCTATTAGAAGAAAACGGTATATTTCCCATCATCAAAGACGAAGGTGAGTCTGCCCGTTTGGCGGGTTTTGGTTCAGCATCCTTGATGCAACAGCTTTGGGTAGCCAAGTCTGATCTTAAAAAAGCAAAAAGCCTTATCTAGGCATACATCTTCTCACGCAATTCCTTGATTTTAGAATCAAGCATATATTCATCAAACGTCATATGACGATCAATAACTCCTTTTGGCGTTAACTCTACTACCCTATTTCCAACCGACTGCGCAAATGCGTGGTCATGTGTGGTAAGCAGTACCGTTCCTTTAAACTTAATAAGCGAATTGTTGAATGCAGTAATGGATTCCAAGTCAAGGTGATTTGTGGGTTCGTCTAACATCAATACATTAGCACGTACCATCATCATACGTGATAACATACAACGGACTTTTTCACCACCAGAAAGGACTTTTGCAGATTTCAATGCCTCGTCCCCACTAAATAGCATCTTACCCAAAAAACCACGCAAGAATACCGCTTCACGCTCTTCATCTGTTTTGGCATATTGACGCAACCAATCCACAAGTGAGTCTTCGGTATCAAAATACATGGCGTTGTCTAGTGGCAAATAACTTTGGTTGGTGGTTACCCCCCATTTAAAGGAACCAGCAGTGGGCTGCTGATTGCCATTTAAAATTTCATAGAAGGCCGTGGCAGCACGCGCATCTTTGCTGTAAACCACTACTTTATCGTTTTTAGCAAGATTGATATCTATTCCTGAAAAAAGCGTTTTGCCATCTGCTTCAGCTGCAAGATTTTCTACGTTTAGGATTTGATCACCAGCTTCACGCTCTTGCTCAAATATAATAGCAGGATAACGTCTAGAAGACGGACGTATGTCTTCTATGTTAAGCTTGTCTATCATTTTCTTTCTGGAAGTCGCCTGCTTTGATTTGGCAACATTAGCGCTAAAACGTGCAATGAATTCTTCTAATTCTTTTTTCTTTTCCTCAGACTTTTTGTTCTGTTGAGCACGCTGCTTGGCTGCCAATTGACTGGACTCGTACCAAAAGGTATAATTTCCAGAGTAGTGATTGATTTTTCCGAAATCAACATCAGAGATATGCGTACAAACGGCATCTAAAAAGTGACGGTCGTGAGACACCACGATAACCGTGTTATCATAATTGGCCAAAAAGCTTTCAAGCCATTGAATGGTTTCGTAGTCCAAGTCGTTGGTAGGCTCATCCATGATCAGTACATCGGGATTGCCAAACAAAGCCTGAGCCAGAAGTACACGTACCTTTTGCTTTCCGTCAAGGTCTTTCATAAGGGTGTAGTGCTGTGCTTCTGAAATGTCTAAGTTAGACAGCATAGCGGCGGCATCACTTTCCGCATTCCAGCCGTTCATTTCTTCGTATTTGATTTGAAGTTCCCCTACTCGATTGCTGTCTGCATCAGAAAAATCAGGTTTGGCATAGAGATCGTCCATTTCCTTTTTGATGGCATATAGCGGTTTGTTTCCTCTTATAACGGTTTCCAAAACAGGAAAGTCATCACAGGCAAAGTGATCTTGCTCCAATACCGACATACGCTTCCCCGGTTCAAGGTGAACGTGTCCAGAGTTGGGCTCCATCTCGCCTGTAATCACTTTAAGAAAAGTAGATTTACCAGCACCATTAGCACCAATGATACCGTAGCAATTGCCGTGATTAAACGAAGTGTTCACTTCGTCAAATAGCACGCGTTTGCCAAATTGAACTGAAAGATTCGATACCGATAGCATAGATTAATTTTTTGCAAAAATAGAAAAGCCCGCAGAAATACTGCGAGCTTTTTACATATGATTGTGTATGTTTTAGTTACCCTTCTTATAATCTGCTAAAAATTTAGCCAAACCTATATCCGTTAACGGGTGCTTTGCCAAACCAGCAATAGCACTCAAAGGGCCTGTCATGACATCGGCACCGATATGTGCGCAGTCAATAACGTGCATGGTGTGACGGACTGAAGCAGCTAAAATTTCAGTTTTGAATGCATAATTATCATATACATTTCTAATGTCCTCAATCAGCTGAAGACCATCTGTAGACACATCGTCCAAACGACCGATAAAGGGCGACACATATGTTGCACCTGCTTTTGCTGCTAGCAAAGCTTGGCCTGTTGAGAACACAAGCGTACAGTTTGTTTTAATGCCTTTGTCAGCAAAATACTTGATGGCCTTAATTCCTTCAAGAATCATGGGTATCTTAACCACAATTTGCGGATGAAGTGCAGCAAGCGCTTCCCCTTCTGAAATCATGCCTTCAAAGTCAGTAGCGATTACTTCAGCAGAAACATCCCCTTCTACAATTTCACAAATGGCTTTATAATGGGCTATGATATTCTCTTGACCCGTAATTCCTTCTTTGGCCATCAGAGATGGATTGGTTGTTACCCCATCTAAAATTCCAAGGGATTGCGCTTCTTTGATTTGATCTAAATTGGCAGTATCGATAAAAAATTTCATGTGTTTAATTTAAGTTATAAAAGGATGCTATTAGATTTTCATAAGCCCGTTGCGGCAACAAAAACTTAATTATTGGCGAAAGTACTTCTAAAAATGGACCTACGCTGTAATGCGGTTTTAATTTCTTGTTATTTATGAGTTTTTCAACTTTTTTGGCCACACAAATTGGAGGAAGCCCTTTATTAACATGGGTATCCATATCTGCCAGTGACGCCTTGTATTGTTTGTAATAAATGGAATTCTCAGCGAGCGGTGCGTAATAACGGTTTTCCGCAATAGCGGTTTTAATGGAGCCGGGAGACAATACGGTACACTGGATGGGGGTATGACGCAACTCAAGTCGCAAGCTTTCACTAACGCGCATCAGCGCTGCTTTGGAGGCCGCATAAATACTTCTAAAAGGCAAACCATTGTCGCCAGCCAGAGAAGCTACATTAATAATCGTGCCTGATTGTTGCTTGTGCATGACCGCTAATGCGTGCTGCATAACGCGAATAGTTCCGTTCAAATTGGTGTTCATTAGGCTATCAACCGCTTTCAAATCCATTTCTTCCAAAGGACCAGCCATTCCCATACCGGCATTGTTGATCAGTACATCTATGCGCGCATACGCTGCTATTACAGCAGCTATACCGTCTTTTACAGCAGTATTGTCCAACACATCCATGGCTATTAAGGGAAAAGGGTGGTTGGGGTACTTATCGGGATTTCTACTGGTCCCGACAACCTGATATTGCAGTGAAGATAGGTGTTGGCCTATGGAAAGACCTATTCCTGAAGAAGCACCTGTAATAAGAACAACGCGTGAATTTTCCATAAAAAAAAAGGCAGGCTACCTACAGCACACCGCTACGACCACTTACCCTTGCTGCGTTTCCGCCCTGGGGGATTCAGCAGGAGCTGGTTGTGTAGAACCTGCCCAATGCAAATATACGGGCTTTGCGTATTGTATTAGAGACAATATTCATATTTTTAAGCAATATATTTGTCCAATGAAACTTCGCGTATTTACCTATCTGACCCTTGCCCTACTCGCACTTTCGGCTTGTTCATCAAAACAGTCGTTGCGATACAAAATAACCACAACCTCTAGTACTAAAAATCCAACCGTTGCGGATACCATATTTTTATCAATAAAACCAAGCGTTGAAAATCAGTCATACAGCTTTTATTTTGAGGATGAAGCCCTACAAGAACCCTATATAATTCCTTCAAAAACGGGAGAGCAAACGGTAAAAGCCATTGTCGAAACCGCTGATGGCACCAAAGAAGTAACCAAAAATATTCGCGTATTTGCACCCAACCAACCAAAAGTATACGGCTACGAGCTCATCAAAAGCTACCCGCATGACATCAACGCCTACACCCAAGGTTTGGAGTTTGTCAACGGCACCTTGTTTGAAAGCACCGGACAGTATGGCAATTCATCGTTGCGGAAAGTAAATTATAAGACAGGAGAAGTCATTCAAAAATTACCAATCGACAAGGCGTATTTCGCAGAAGGCATCACCTATTTCGATGGTAAAATCATTCAACTCACCTATAAAAAGAAAGTAGGTTTTGTTTACAATCCCGATGATTTAACGCTGGAAAAATCGTTTTCATACACCAAAAGCCCCGAAGGCTGGGGGTTGTGTAGTGATGGCACTTTTTTATACAAAACAGATGGCAGCCAAAAGCTTTGGAAGCTTGACCCTGATACATTTGAAGAGCTGTCTAGTGTAGACATCGTCACGCACAACACCTTTCTCACTAAAGTCAACGAGCTTGAATATGTGAATGGAAAGATTTATGCTAACACCTATCAGTTTAACAAAGACGTGGTTGTGATTTTTGATGCCACGACCGGGATTGTTTCGGGTGTTGTTGATTTTTCTGGACTTAAGAAACAGGTCACACAACACAATCAATTGGACGTATTTAATGGGATTGCTTATCACCCAGAACGCAAGACTTTTTTTGTTACAGGAAAATATTGGGACAAACTGTTTGAAGTAAAAATAATTGAAAAATAAAACCCATTCTTTGTTGCGCAACGCTGTCCTATTATTTGGAATAGCGCTATTGGCCTCTTTGTACAGCAGCTGCCGAAAAGACTTTGATTTTAGACCCGTGCAAAGCAGTGAGTTGCGCTTTAGCCGAGATACGGTTTATTTGGATACCGTTTTCACCAACATCAGTTCAGCCACCTATACACTAAAGGTGTACAACAAATCGGATGACCCTATTTCCATTCCTTCTATTTACCTAGAAAATGGAGCGACATCTAATTTTAGGCTTAATGTAGACGGCAGGGCTGGCAAATCTTTTGATGCAGTGGAACTGTTGCCAAAAGACAGCATGTATGTTTTTGTAGAAACCACAGCAGACATTCAGCAACTAACAAGCAGCAATACGCAATTTTTATACGAAGATAAAATCCACTTTTCAGACGTTGGTGCTGTTACGCTTATGACCTTAGTACAAGACGCCGTTTTTCTATACCCAGAAAAAGATGGTCAAGGCATAAAAGAAACAATTCCCATCGGCATAGACGAAGTTGGAAATAGCATTGGTCTAGAAGGTTTTTATTTGGACGACAACGAACTTATTTTTACAAACGAAAAACCCTATGTGGTGTACGGTTATATGGGTGTACCGTCTGGTAAGACCGTAACTTTCGAAGCAGGTGCGCGTGTGCATTTTCATAAAAACTCTGGAATTATTGTCGCAAATGATGCCACCATGATTGTCGATGGCACAGCAAGCAGTGACCCAGAAAAACGCGAAGGTGAGGTAATTTTTGAAGGCGATAGACTTGAAGCGCTATATGATTATATCCCTGGTCAGTGGGGTGCCATTTGGCTAACGGCCGGAAGTACGCAGCACCAATTTAATCATGCAACAATTAAGAATGCAACGGTTGGCATATTAATGGATTTTAATGACGAAACTAACAGCCCCACCCTAACATTAGAAAACACCCAAATTCACAACAGTTCTGCATTTAATCTTTGGGGAAAAACGGCAAATATTTATGCAGAAAACAGTGTTTTTGGAAATGCGGGACAATCCTCATTTGCGGGAACCATTGGAGGTAAATATAATTTTAAGCACTGTACGTTTGCTAATTATTGGACCAAAGGCTTTAGAACAACTCCTGCGGTATTGCTTAACGATTATGCGCAACTGGCAGATGGAAGCAACTTTATAGAACCACTTACCGAGGCAACATTCGAAAACTGTATTATTGAGGGGAGTCAATTGGTTGAGTTCTTTGTTGAGCAAGAAGGCAGCGATGCGGTGAATTTTTATATCGACCACACAGCCCTACAGTTTGAATCTTCAAATACGGCAATTGTCAACAATCCGTTTTTTGACTGGGATGATAGTACGTACTACAACCAAATTATCCGCAACGGAAATCCTGCTTTTGTACTCGCTGAAGACAACGATATGCGCATAACGCAACAGAGTGATTTCCTTGCTAAAGGAGCTGCGACCGTGGGTGCAAGTATTCCTGTTGATTTGGCAGGAAATGCACGTACGTTACCACCTGATTTGGGTGCTTACCAGCATGTGATAATAGAAGACTAAGCGTTAAATAGCGGTCGGTGTGACATCATCTTGTGCACTTGTGCCGCAACACCTTCAATTACATTTTCGTTTTCAGGTTGTTGAATAACTTCGTCAATGAGCGAAACGATAGGCTCCATATCTTCGGATTTTAATCCTCGCGTGGTTATGGCAGCAGTACCAAAACGTATTCCAGAAGTAACAAAAGGAGATTTATCGTCAAAGGGAACCATGTTCTTGTTGGCCGTTATTTCGGCCTTAACAAGTGCTTCTTCAGCTTGTTTTCCAGATATGTTTTTGTTGCGCAAATCAACCAACATCATATGGTTATCCGTACCTCCAGAAATAAGGTGATATCCCCTATCCACGAAAGCTTTGGCCATGGCTTGTGCATTTTCACGAACACCCAAAATATACTGCAAGAAATCATCCGTAAGTGCCTCACCAAAAGCTATGGCTTTTGCTCCAACAACGTGTTCTAGCGGTCCGCCTTGGTTTCCAGGGAAAACAGCCATGTCTAACAATGAAGACATCATGCGTGGGTTTCCATTTTTGAATTTTAATCCAAATGGGTTTTCAAAGTCCTGCCCCATCATCATCAAACCACCACGTGGACCACGAAGCGTTTTGTGTGTTGTGGTTGTTACAACATGACAGTGCGGTAATGGATCGTTTAAGATGCCCTTGGCTATCAACCCAGACGGGTGTGATATGTCAGCCAAAAGAAAAGCACCAACGCTGTCAGCAATTTCTCTAAAGCGTTTGAAGTCAATATCTCGAGAATAGGCAGATGCACCCGCAATAATCATATTGGGTTTTTCTTTTGCTGCAATTTCTTCGATTACGTCATAATCCAAACGACCTGTTTCCTTGTCTACACCATAAAACACAGCATTGTATAAGCGTCCTGAAAAGTTTACAGGAGAACCGTGCGTGAGGTGACCACCGTGTGATAAATCAAAGCCCATGATTTTATCACCGGGTTTGATAAAGGCGTGGTAAACAGCTGTATTGGCCTGAGAACCTGAGTGTGGTTGCACATTGGCATAGGCAGCGCCAAATAAGGCTTTTGCTCTATCAATGGCGATGGTTTCTATTTCATCAACCACTTCACAGCCGCCGTAGTAGCGTTTTCCGGGATAACCCTCGGCATATTTATTGGTGAGTATGGAGCCTGTGGCTTCCATAACTTGTGGACTGGTAAAGTTCTCAGAAGCAATAAGTTCAACGCCACCTATTTGGCGTGCGCGCTCTGCCTCGATTAACTCAAAAATCTGTTCGTCGCGTTGGATTTTCATAGCTTTAATTATAGGAGCAAAAATAACAATAGATGACGCAATTCACATTATAAAAAATAGCATTTATTAAAAACAAATGAACATCGTTATTATGTTATACTTTTGCAGCATGCAGCAGCAGGTAAACATAAAAAACAAACGCGCGCGTTTTGAGTATGAACTGATGGATCAGTACACTGCTGGTATCGTACTAACAGGTACGGAGATCAAATCTATTCGTGCTGGTAAGGCTTCTATTGCCGAAAGTTTCTGTAGCTTTAGTGAACAAGGCGAGTTGTTTCTTATCAATATGCACATTGAAGAATACAGCCACGGCGGATACGTAAACCATAAAACCAAAGGAGATCGGAAATTACTGCTGCAAAAAAAAGAAATCAAAAAGCTGCTTAAAGAAGTTCAAAACGTTGGCCTAACTATCGTACCCTTACAGGTTTTTATTACTGACAAAGGTTGGGCGAAGGTGCGCATTGCGCTTGCTAAGGGGAAGAAAATTCACGACAAGCGTGAAACCATCAAGGACAGGGAAAACAAACGGCAATTGGATCGCGTTAAAAAAGGTTTTCGTCGCTAGTTTTTGTCTCCCAACAAGGGAACAAATCTAAAATCACCAAGAACCAATTGTTCAAAATCGGCATCCGAGGTACGCGTAATTACCGTCATCTTTTGATTTGCTTCCCCAACAGGAATAACCATTTTACCACCAACGGCCAGTTGGGCAAGTAAGTCTTCGGGGATAAATGGCGCACCAGCGGTAACGATAATCCTGTCAAAAGGTGCTTTTTCAGGAAAGCCCTTATACCCGTCTCCAAAGATGAGTTTCTTGGCTTTAAACCCCAATGCGGGAAGTCTTTTTAGGCTTGTGCGAAAGAGTTCATGCTGTCGCTCGATGGAATAAACCTCCGCACCCATATGACACAATACGGCGGTTTGATAACCTGAGCCTGTGCCAATCTCCAAGACTTTAGTCCCCGGCGTAACCATAAGTTGCTGACTTTGAAAGGCTACAGTATAAGGCTGTGATATGGTTTGATCTGCACCGATAGGAAATGCCTTGTCTTGATAGGCGTGATCTTCAAAACTACTGTCCATAAACAAGTGGCGAGGTATGGCGGCAATGGCTTTTAGAACGGCCTTGTCGGAGATGCCTTTGTCTTTTAATAGTTCAATCAACAGACGACGTCTTCCTTGGTGTTTGGTCGTATCTTCCCTCATATGTTCAAAAATACAAAATCATACGGCTAGCCACCGCCTAAACTTGTTACATTTGTAGTATGAGCAAAACACTAAAAGCAGGTGTGCTTGGTGCAGGGCACTTAGGAAAGATACACCTTCGATTATTGAACCAGTCTGCTAAATTTGATTTGGTAGGTTTTTACGACGCCAGTCCAGACGTTCGTGTAAAAATAACAGCTGAATACGGTTTTAAAGCCTTTGATTCTGAGGAAGATCTGATAGCTGCTGTTGACGTAGTAGATATCGTTACACCTACCCTGTACCACCACAAATTGGCAAAAAAAGCCATCGAAATGGGAAAGCATGTCTTTCTGGAAAAACCCATCACACAAACGGTCGACGAAGCAAATGAACTCATTGCACTTGCAAAAAAGCATCAGGTTCTAGGTCAAGTGGGACATGTGGAGCGATTTAACCCTGCCTTTTTAGCCGTAAAAGATGACATCAACAACAGCATGTTTATCGAAACCCACCGATTGGCTGAATTTAATCCAAGAGGCACCGATGTCCCGGTAGTATTGGATCTCATGATACACGATATCGACACCGTTTTGAGCCTGGTAGACTCAAAAGTGGCTGCTATTTCAGCCAGTGGCGTGGCCATCATCAGTGAAACACCTGATATTGCCAATGCTAGGATTGCGTTTGAAAACGGTTGCGTAGCCAACCTGACGGCGAGTAGAATATCACTAAAAAACATGCGAAAGGCGCGCTTTTTCCAAAAAGATGCCTATATCGCGGTGGATTATTTTAGCAAGAGTGCCGAAGTGGTTAAAATGGAAAATGCCCCCGAAAATGTTGGGGATTTTGACATGTTGTTGGAAAATGCACAAGGAAAAAAGAAGCGTGTCTTTTTTGACAATCCAAAAATATTAGAAGTAAACGCCATCTTAATGGAACTGGAATGTTTTGCCGATGCCATTGCGAATAATACAGCTGTTATTGTGTCGCTCGAACAGGGTAAAAATGCCCTAGATGTAGCCTTGCAAATAACAGCATTAGTAGAAAAGTCATCTACATGATTGTAGCCAACCTAAAGCAACTAAAAGAAGATGTGCCAGCAACGGTTACGGTTGTTGCGGTTTCCAAAACCAAACCTGCCGATGCCATTCGAGAAGCCTATGAAGCAGGACATGTAGATTTTGGAGAAAATAAAGTACAAGAACTTTGCCTAAAGCACGAAACACTTC
>ERZ802830.366-NODE-366-length-45241-cov-25.0467_pt1 | contig 45241 bp, 54 predicted proteins | sample MGYA00345654_ERZ802830 | MGnify/ENA primary metagenome ERZ802830 (study PRJEB30503, sample SAMEA104212375) | marine metagenome | biome: Westerlies Biome; feature: [SRF] surface water layer (ENVO:00010504) within the epipelagic zone...; material: water...
GATAAAGTAGAAAAATCATATGAGTTTTTCATTTGTTTGTTTTGCGTTACTGATTCTAAGATAGCCATTGTTAACGTAGTGTTATGTATGGGTATCCAGATGTTACAGATGTAGTTGCAATGATATCTAATGTGTCAGCTTTTGACCATTGTTCACCATTTGGACCAACTGCAGGCAATGTTGTATCAACATACTCTACATAGAGTGTATCACCTTCTTGGGCATACAAATTATCACCATTTGATTCATCATCATCTTGGATGTAGAAGAAGTATGGGTTTTTCTGTTTCCAGTTACCATCTTGTGTTGCTTCAACTGTAATTCCAGCCAAGTCACTATCAGACCAAACTCTATAATCCAAATCAACTTTATCTTTAGGCATATCACCCAAGTCTTTTTCATTAAGTTTGAATTCAACTTTGTTTCGGTCATCTAGTGGATATTCATCTTCCAAGAATTCAATTGATGCTACACTCCAACCATAAGTCATAGTTTTAGTAATTACCTTGTTGTCTTCAGGATTGTATTCCCAGTTAACAGTAACTGCACCATCTCTACCAGTTTCAATTTTTGCATATTCATCAAATGGAGAATTTTTACAACTGGTTCCACCAAGTGCGGTTTCTTTAACACCATCATTGTTCATATCATGATCCATTGCAGCAAGTTTTAGACGTCCATAAAACACTCCACTGTTTGGATCTGTTTCAATTAATCCTTCAGAATCAGAATCATTACAAATACCTAGTTCAGCATTTGAGTTACCATCACCACGTGATGTAATTGTTAATGCAGATTCAGATGTTGCGCCAATTCTATCTCTTTTTTGAGAATCTTCATTCCAACCAGGAGCATAAATCATGATAGTAACTTTGCCCCACCAACTAGTTTCCTCAGTAATTTCTTTATCTAAACAAGTTGCTAAATCTTTAGCACTACCACAAAAGAAAATTTTTGGCTCAGCATTGTAGTTTTTCATAGCATATGAAATTCCATTTTTAGAAGATTTTTCATTGCCCACAGGGAAAGTAAAATCAATTTGTTGTGTAGATGAATTAACATCAGTTAGCAAAAGATTAACTAATCCAGGCTCTTCAAATGAGATTGTTTTTGTTAGAGTTCCAGTAGTGGATGATGTACTATCAGTAACTGTTCCATCTTTTACGATATCAAAATTAAATGATGCATCATCAATATTTTTCTGGCTCATACCTTCACGAATCTCAAAATTAAAGAGATAATCAATTCCAGGTTCAAGTGGGCCTGCAGGTTGCCAAGACATTCCAATATCATACTGGCCATCAGAGGTAATTTTTCTTAAATTACCATCATCAACTGCAGCATATGCAGATAGAGGTACGAAAGCAACCATCACTGTTGCAAATAAAATCAGTAACGAAGTTTTCCAAGTCATTAATGAAAATTGTGCTAGATTATGTATTATACAAAGAGAGTATTGTTTATCATAAGAACATAGGAGTATGATAATATCATATTCTATGTTTTTATAATTATGAATTTATAGAGTAAGACATTACATAAAAAATACAAATGGCAATTCCATGCAAATTACCAATTCTAAAAAATATTAGTTATCTGAGTGGAGCAATGTTTACATTTTCATTATTCATTCCAATGATTACAGAAACACCTTCGGAGGCAAATACAAGTACATTAGTAATTTTCTCAATAACAGGAATGATTATTTCATTTGGAATTGCAATGAGAATTAGAAAAAAACTAGCAAAGAAAAGCAGAAGATTTTGAATTAATTACTAATTTTCATAAATCCTTCTTGAACTAAGAATTGAATTCCTTGAACAAATGAAGAGTCATCTATGGAGCCATCTGCCCACCAGCCTGCATTATTTTTGATCCAAACAGGAATTTCATTACTTCCAGCAGAATCACCTTGTTGAGTTACAGGAATTTTCATAAATCCTTCTTGAACTAAGAATTGAATTCCTTGAACAAATGAAGAGTCATCTATGGAGCCATCTGCCCACCAGCCTGCATTATTTTTGATCCAAACAGGAATTTCATTACTTCCAGCAGAATCACCTTGTTGAGTTACAGGAATTTTCATAAATCCTTCTTGAACTAAGAATTGAATTCCTTGAACAAATGAAGAGTCATCTATGGAGCCATCTGCCCACCAGCCTGCATTATTTTTGATCCAAACAGGAATTTCATTACTAGATTCCATTGTGGAAGGAGTTCCAGAAACAATTAGAAATGAAGAAGTATTTACAGTTGATTTAGAATTACCATATTGAGACTTTACAATAAATTTACCATCAGAAAATTTTTCATTTAGATCAACAGTGTAAGAGAATTTACCATATGTGTCTACAGGGGTTTTTTTGGTACTGATTAAATTTTTACTAGAATCAAAAATAGTTATTCTCAAAGAACGATCCTCATCGTACTTGTTAACATTTCCTGTAAAAATCACAGATTCACCAAGTAAATAAGATTCCTGATTAGCACTAATTTCAACAGTGTAGTTATTTGCACTATTGTTTGCAGGAGGACCACCATATGCAAAAGCTGATGGACTTGCTGAATAAATTGTAAAAATTGAAATCACTGCAATAATTAAAAGAATACTTAATTTCATTTCAATATTCAATATTTTAATTTGAATTTAAAGGTGAGGAATCAAAGGATTTTAAAAAATCTTGATCGCAATTAAAATAATTATCAACGAGATCCATATATGGAACATTTAGACTAAATTTGTATGAGTGATTCTTTTGAGCGACCAAATTGGGACGAATATTTTATGCTTCAAGCAAAACTTGCATCATTAAGATCAAATTGTATAACAAGACATGTTGGAGCGGTAATAGTAAGAGATCATAGACAATTAGCAACGGGATACAACGGAACACCTCCAGGAATTAAAAATTGCTTTGAAGGAGGATGCAAGAGATGCAGTGATAGAATGGAAGGCAAAATAAAAGCAGGAGAAGCATTAGGAAAGTGTTTGTGTAATCATGCAGAAGCTAATGCAATAATGCATTGTGCAATATTAGGAATTGAAGCAGGAGTTAAAGGAGCAACATTGTATTCCACATATGTCCCATGTTTAGAATGTACAAAAATGGCAATTACCATCGGAATAAGAAAATTTGTATGTCTAGATAAATATCCAGGAACAGATTATGATTTGATAAAAGAGGCCGGAGTTGAAATCATACACATAGATAAAGAAAAAATTGAAAAATGGGCCGAGAAATTAGTTAGTAAGAACAAAAAAAATGAGTGATTAAATGCAAGTTAAAGTAGCACAAGTTGAAAAAATTGAAACTATGTTACCAGCAATGTTGGTTTCTGCAACATATGATGGACCAAGCAAATCAGCAATTTTAAAATTCTATGAACCAACACAACAGAAATTATTTTTATGGAAAGATGAAATTGGACACAAACCATATTGTTATTCAAAATTAACTCCTGAAGAATTAGATTTTTTACAAGAAAGAGAAGACGTTTTAGAAATTAAAACAGTAAAAAAACATGACTTCATTAACGATGAAGATATTGATGTTTCAAAAATTGTAGTAGATAATCCACTTTCAATTGGAGGAAATTATGGAGAAAGTATAAGAAATCAAATTGAAACATGGGAATCAGATATCAAGTATTATGAAACATATCTATACGACAGACAATTCATTGTTGGAAAATATTACGAGATAACAGATGGATTACTAAAACCACACAATATGGAAATATCAGACGAAGTAAAGCTTGCACTAAAAAGTTTGTTGTGGGATAAAGTCGACAGTCAAAGCATGATAGATGCCGAAGAGTTTAAAGAATTTATTTCAGAATGGGCAGATTTACTAAATCAACCAATTCCAAAAATAAAAAGACTTAGTGTTGATATTGAAGTAGAGTTTGATCCAGGAAGATTTCCAGATCCAAAACTTGCAGAGAAAAAAGTTACAGCCATAGGACTCAAAGGAAGTGATGGTTTTGATCAGATTTTTGTGCTCAAAACAGAGGGAACAGAGCAAGGAAATAATGAATTAGATGAAAATATCAAAGTGACATTTTATGATTTAGATAAAGAAAAAGAGATGATTGCAGATGCATTCAAGATAATTGAAGAATTTCCATTTGTTGTCACATACAATGGGGATGAATTTGATTTACCATATTTGTATAACAGAGCAGAAAGATTAGGAATTCCAAATGAGAATAATCCACTATACATGATGAGAGATTCTGCAACCCTAAAACATGGAGTACATATTGACTTGTATAGAACACTATCAAATCGTTCATTTCAAATCTATGCATTTAGTCAATCATACACAGATTTTTCACTAAATAGCGTATCAAAAGCACTACTTGGAAAAGAAAAAATTGATTATGGATTAGACTTTGACAAATTATCTCTGTATCAAACTGCAAACTATTGTTATAATGATGCACAACTAACTTACGAACTTACAAGTTTTAACGGAGATTTATTGATGAACTTACTTGTAATCATTGCAAGAATTGGAAGAATGCCAATTGATGACATTGCAAGAATGGGAGTTTCACAGTGGATTAGAAGTTTGTTGTATTATGAACATAGAAAAAGAAATGCATTGATTCCAAAAAGAGAAGAATTGCAAAGAAGAACCGAAGGGGTGATGTCTGATGCAGTGATTAAGGATAAAAAATATCGAGGAGGATTAGTTGTTGAACCAAAGGAAGGAATACATTTCAAAGTGGTTGTAATGGATTTTGCAAGTCTATACCCAAGTATTATCAAAGTAAGAAATCTATCTTATGAAACAGTTAGATGTCCACATGAAGAATGTAAAAAAAATACCATACCACAAACTAACCATTGGGCATGTTCTAAAAATAATGGCCTTACAGCAATAATTATCGGTTCATTAAGAGATTTGAGAGTAAATTATTACAAAAGTCTATCAAAAAAGGAGACATTAACAGATGAACAAAGGCAACAATACACAGTAGTCAGTCAAGCACTCAAGGTAATACTCAATGCAAGTTATGGTGTAATGGGTGCAGAGATATTTCCACTGTATTTTCTACCAGCAGCTGAAGCAACAACTGCAGTAGGCAGGTATACAATTTTAGAGACAATCAAAAAATGTGAAGGAACTGGAATTGAGGTTTTGTATGGAGATACGGATTCATTATTTATTAAAAATCCAACAGAAGAACAGATTCAAAAACTCATAGAACAAGCTAAAACAGATCATGGTGTAGATTTAGAAATTGATAAGACATACAGATATTGTGTACTAAGTAACAGAAAGAAAAATTATTTGGGAGTAACAGATTCAGGAAAAGTAGATGTTAAAGGGTTAACAGGTAAAAAATCACATACACCAGGATTCATTAAAAAATTATTTTTTGATTTGTTAGATGTATTATCAGAAGTAAAAACTATGGAAGATTTTGTAAAAGCTAAAAAACAGATTTCAGAAAAAATAGCAGATTGTGGTAAAAAAGTTGAAGCAAAAGAAATTCCCTTAGAGGATTTAACATTTAATGTAATGTTAAGTAAAGCACCATCAGAATATGTAAAAACAATACCACAGCACATCAGAGCAGCAAAACAATTAGAATCAATTAGAGAATTAAAAAAAGGAGATAAAATTTCATTTATTAAAATATTAAACAAGCCAGGAGTTAAACCAGTAGAATTAGCCAAAAAAGAAGAAATAGATTCTAAAAAATACATGGAGTTTTTAGAATCAACATTAGAACAAATTACATCATCTATGGATTTAGATTTTGATACGATTTTAGGAAAACCAAAACAAACGGGATTAGATGAATTCTTTTGGAGTTAAATTATCATGGAAGTTGATCCAATATTATTAACAGTACTAGGTGTTGCTGCAGGAGTTTTGATTTTAACTGGATGGGTTGATCAGATATACAAAGGCTACAAATCAAAAAGCCTAAAAGATGTTTCAAGTTTTTTAATGATTTTTATTTCTGCAGGAGCAATTTTATGGTTAATTTATGGAATCATAGTCATAGATGTATTCATCATAGGCACAAATATTGCAGCAATTGTGTTAATGGGAATTGTTTTGACAATGAAAAGAAAATATGACAAAAAAATACAAGTCAAATGATTCAATGAAGAATTAAATACAATATGTAAAATTCAAAAGAATATGTTCATTATCAATTGTAAAAACTATGAAGAGATTTCAGGGGACAAAATAATTAAATTTGTAAAAACAGCTGAAAAAATTTCAAAAAAATTTAAAATCAAAATTGCAATTTGTCCACCACAACATCTCATAGGTGTTGTTTCAAATAGTTCAATACCAATTTTAGCTCAACACATTGATGATTCCAAAATTGGCAGTACAACAGGTTTTGTAATTCCAGAATTATTAAAAAAATCTAAAGTTAAAGGTTCACTAATCAATCATAGCGAACATAGAATTTCAAGTAACGAAATAAAAAAGTTAGTTGAGAAATTAAAAGAATTAAAAATGATATCAGTAGTTTGTGTAAAAGACGTTGCAGAAGCAAGAAAATATGCAAAATTAAATCCAAACTATATTGCCATAGAACCTCCAGAGTTAATTGGTTCAGGAAAAGCTGTTTCAACTGAAAAACCAGAATTAATTTCAAAAGCAGTAATTGCAGTAAAAAGTGCAAAAAATAATACCAAGTTACTATGTGGTGCAGGAATAGTGTCAGGAGATGATGTTGCGAAAGCATCAGAATTAGGATCAAAAGGGATCTTGGTTGCAAGTGGCATAATTAAAGCACAAAGTTGGGAAAAAATTATTTCAGATTTTGCCAAGGCATTAGTTTAAAAAGCCAAAAAAATTACAAAATTTTGCATGGCAAAGAACAAACCAGTTTATGCATTCGAAGAAGCAGATAGTAAAAAAAGAATGCTTCTAGGTGGAAAAGGTGCAGGATTAAGTGAAATGACACGCCTAAAATTACCAGTTCCACCAGGATTTACAATTACAACTGAGGTTTGTAACAAGTATTACGATAACAATAGAAAACTTCCAAAAGATGTGATGCCAGCAGTAATGAAAAACATCGCAAAAATGGAAAAAAAGACAGGGAAAAAATGGAATTCAACTAAAAATCCATTACTTGTTTCAGTTCGTTCAGGAGCAGCAATTTCAATGCCAGGAATGATGGATACAATTTTGAATTTAGGATTAAATGAAAAAACAGTTGAAGGATTTGCAGAACAAACTAAAAATCCTAGATTTTCATGGGATTCCTATAGGAGATTTATTCAATTATTTGGAAAAGTAGTTTTTGGAGTTAATGATGAAAAATTTGATCATGTTTTAGATTCTGCAAAAGAAAAACAAGGAGTTACAGATGATAGTAAATTAAATGTTGAATCATTAAAAAAAATAGTTACAGAATATAAAAAAATCTGTGAAGAACATACTAAAAGAAAATTCCCAGACACACCAGATGAACAATTAGTATTATCAATTGAAGCAGTTTTCAAAAGTTGGATGGGAGAAAGAGCAATAGTTTATCGTGAAAAAAATAACATTACAAAAGATATTGCAAATGGTACAGCAGTCAATGTTGTAACTATGGTATTTGGAAATATGGGAGACGATAGTGCCACAGGTGTAGTATTTACAAGAAATGGACATAACGGTAAAAAAGAGATAGAAGGAGAATATCTAATCAATGCACAAGGTGAAGACGTCGTAGCAGGTGTAAGAACTGGAAAAAGCATAGAATTACTAAAAAAAGACATGCCAAAATCACATAAGGAATTATCCAACGCATGTGCAAAATTAGAAAAGCATTTCAGAGAACCACAAGATATTGAATTTACAATTGAACAAGGAAAATTCTACTTATTACAAACAAGAACTGCAAAAATGAGTGCTGCAGCATTAGTAAAAACATCAGTTGACATGGTTAAAGAAAAATTAATCAATAAAGACAAAGCACTTACAAGAATTCCTGCACAACAATTAGAAGCATTGTTACATAGAACAATGGATGAATCAAAAATTAAAGAGTATAAACAATTAGCAAAAGGAATTGCTGCATCACCAGGTGCTGCAAGTGGAATAGTTGTTTTTGATGTTAAAAAAGCAATAGAATTAGGAGATTCAGGTAAAAAAGTTATTTTAGTTAGAAAAGAAACAAAACCAGAAGATGTTCCAGCATTCTTCTCTTCAGAAGGAATTTTGACAAGTCTCGGAGGAAAATCATCTCATGCAGCAATTGTTTCAAGAGGAATGGGAAAACCATGCATAGTAGGATGTCCAGAATTAAAGATTGATTATGATAATAATGTAGGAACTGCAAATGGAATGACCATCAAAGAGGGTGAAACAATTACCATTGATGGAAGTGAAGGTACTGTCTTTATTGGAGAAATCCCAACAGTTGAACCTAAAGTAACAAAAGACTTTGAGCAAATACTAGATTGGGCACAAAAAACCAAGACATTAGGAATTAGAGCTAATGCAGATACGCCAGACATGGCAAAACTTGCAAGAAAGTTTGGAGGTCAAGGTATCGGATTGTGTAGAACAGAAAGAATGTTCAATGGTAGTGATAGAATTAATTTATTTGTAGAAATGATTATGGCTGAGAATATTGAAGCAAGAAATAAAATTTTAGAGAAATTAGGTAAATTACAAAAAAGTGACTTTATTGAAATTTTAAAAGCTATGGAAGGTTACGAAGTAACTATTAGACTATTAGATCCGCCACTACATGAATTCTTACCAAATCCAGAAGAATTAGTTGAAAAAATACAAAAATTAGAAGCAGATGGAAAAACAAATGAAATTGCTGAAGCAAAAGTGGTTCTTAAAAGAGCAAGAGAACTTGCAGAAGTAAATCCAATGATGGGACATAGAGGAGTAAGAGTAGGTGTAACATATCCAGAGATATATGAAATGCAAATTAGATCAGTGTTTGATGCATTAGTAGAATTAACAAAAAAGAAAGTTAAAGCACATCCACAAATCATGATTCCACAAATAAGCAGTATCGCAGAATTAAATCACATCAAGGCAATCTATGACAGAATTAAAAAAGAAACAGAATCAAAACATAAGATGAAATTAAAAATTAACTTTGGAACTATGATTGAAGTTGTAAGAGCTGCATTAACAGCAAATGAACTAGCAGATACGGCAGAATTTTTCAGTTTTGGAACAAATGATTTAACTCAAGGAACATTTAGTTTTAGTAGAGAAGATGTAGAAGGTAAATTCTTACCTGAATATATGGAAAAAGAGTTGCTAGAAAGAAATCCATTCCAATCAATAGATGTCAACGGTGTAGGCAGTTTAATCAAAATTGGCATTAATGCAGGTAGATCAATTAGAAAGAATATGGAAGTTGGCATATGTGGAGAACATGGAGGAGACCCAAGTTCTATCAAATTCTGTCACGGTGAAGGACTAAGTTATGTCAGTGCATCACCACATAGAATTCCAATTGCAATTGTTGCAGCAGCACAAGCAGCAATAGAACAACCAAAAAAAGCAAAAAAGAAGAAGAAATAAGACAATTTAAAACCAAATAAAATTCACTATAATTGAATTGCTTCCTAGAATTGAGTCAATAAAACAAATTAGACAAAAAATTGGCATCACCCAAAAAAAACTTGCCAGTATGACAGGAGTCAGTACTTCTATGATTAATCAAATTGAATCAGGTAGAAGTCAACCAAGTTATGATACTGCAAAAAAGATATTTGAAAATCTTTCAAAATTAGAAGGGGAGTCATCATCCCATACAGCAGGAGACTTTTGTAGTAAAGACATAGTAAAATTAAAACCTTCAAACACACTTCATGATGCAATTAAAAAAATGCATGAATTATCAATTAGTCAAATTCCAGTTTTTGAAAATTCAAAAATAGTAGGAGTAGTGTCAGAAGATGGAATTGTAAAACATTTAGCAGATTTAGGTGAAGCAGAATTAAAAAAAGCAAAACTTGCAGATACAATGGATTCAATTCCACCAATTGTCGATTGGGATACACCAGCAAATGTACTTGTTCCATTAATTAGATATTCAAAGTGTATTTTAATTTCAAAAAAATCTAAAATTGTTGGAATCATAACAGCTTCAGACACATTAAAGATGATGGAATAAAAATAATTTTTGAAAAAAAATAAAAAATATAACAAAAAAATTAGTTGCGTCTAATTAGTTGCGTCTAATTAGTTGCGTCTAATTAGTTGCGTCTAATTTTAACAGCATTTAATAGAATTAAATGATAATACCAATCATGAATGTATGGAATAAATTTTGGAATTGGTATGAAAATAAAATACTAGGAAGTATTGTAATCATTGCAATAATACAATTCATTCAAGTACCACATATGGTGTGGAATGCAGATATCATGCTTGAAGCAGGAATTATTTCAAGAGTCCATCCAATTATTGATTGGTTCCTTTACGGGGTAGATTTAATTGAAATAATTTCAATTATTAATGTTGGAATGATCATGTTTAGTTTGATCAAAAAAAGACGAGCAGATAAAAAACAAGCTAAAATGAACTAATCCTTTCCGGTCCAAATTACTCTTTGAGGGAAAGGAATTTCAATTCCAGATTTATCAAGTGCACGCTTTAGAGTATTCAAAAGAATAGGTTGAGCATTACTCCAATCATCACGTGGATGCCAAACATATACGTGGATATTTACACTTGAATCACCCAATTCTTCGGTACGGAATTCAGGTTCAGGGACTTGAAGGACAAAGGGCATAGTTTCTAAAATTTCATTTTTCATTACCAAAATAGCATGATCTATGTCAGATTCATATGAAATTCCAACAGTTACATCTGCTCTCCTTACAGTTGAGAGAGTTAATGAACGAATATTAGATGTAAAGAATTTCTCATTAGGAATTCGGGTTACAGTTCCATCAAATCTTCTAACTTTACTAGAAAATGTTCCTATGTCAAGAAGGGTTCCTGAAATACCCATATCAGGTAATTCAATTGTATCACCATGTTTTGCAGGTTTTTCAACAATTAAGAATAATCCAGAAATTAAATTTGAAACAACAGATTGAGTTGCAAAACCAATTACTACAGCAAAAATTCCTCCAGCTACCATTATTCCAGATAAATCAATTCCTTGACTAGATGTAAAACCTAGAAACGAAATAATTAAAATTCCAAAATAAATTAACTTACTGATATTTTGTGCAGTATCTTTAGGTAATGATGGAGCATAATATTTATGAAATAATAATTTAGCAATTTTAGCTATTATCACACCACCTGCCATTATTACACCACCAATTAACAAAGAAAGAACAGTTAATTCTCCAACAATTTGCATTTCAGATAAAGTCTGAAGAAATTCTAAAATCATTATTCTAATCCCATCTCCATATGTGCACTTGTTGTTTTATCCTCCCATGTAGGAGATGCAATCCAATCAGTATCAAGAGAAGTAGTTTGTACATCAGCAATATTTACAGCAGCACGTTTTTTCATTGTAATTTTAAGTCCATCAATTATAGTCTTAGAGTTTTGATAGTAGAGAGTGTTATCAGTAATTGGGAATACAACTTTACTTATCGTATGCCCAAAAGATAAAGTATTTTCAACTACAATTTGTATCACACCTTCAATGTAGGGATTTGAATCATCATAATCAGTAGCCATGGTAACTTTTGCATATTTACATAAAGTACCAGTGTCCGGAGAGCCATACAAACCAAATCTAGAATTCAATGGATCACATGTTATCCAATCAAGAGAATCATGTTTAGAATTATGAATTAAAAAAATACCAATTTCAATAGGGCAGTTAACAAATATACTTGCTGCAGAATTCTCACTAAGATAAATTTCCTTATCAAATTGTAATAAGATATGATTTGTTCTTCTGGCAGGATAATTAAGTGGTCGAATTGGAGCCAATTCAATTTTTACATCTTGTGATTTAACAGGGATTATTTTTTCAACAACATTTCCTTCAGAATTTTTTCGATAGTAGGAAAAAGCATTTTCACTAATCCTATGAAATTTGATCAATGTGTTTGGAAGAATTAATTCAAGTTGATCCACTAAATCATAGATACCAAAATTTGAAAAAGTTAATTCAGAATTATCACTCATTATTTTCATTTTTTAATAGATGATGAGGATAGAATTGATAGATTAACAACTTTCATTGTCAATAACATTAGAAATCATAGACAAAAAATAAGTGAAATTAGCTTCTAGTTCTCTTTTTTATTGTAGCAATTTTCTTTGACGATCTAGATTCTTTTGCTTTTGATGTCGATTTTGTGACTTTTCCTTCAGTTTTCATACTTTTTCCACTTCTTCTAGCAGCACGAGATTGTTCTGCTCTTGTTTTTTGTTCTTTTTTTGCTTTTTCCTTTTGTTTTTCAGTTAATTTAGCTCTAACCATACAGAACGTAGAATTTTATCATACATAAAGTAATTCTTAAGAAATTTTTGAAAATGAATTATCAGGAACAATCAAATTTTTGAATTTCTCAGGTTGTATGATTTTTGCCAAAATTTCTAACCCATCAATAGTTCTAATACTAGGTTTACTAAAAAATGAGTTTGCATCTACAGCATAGATTTGATTATTTTTTACAGCTTGTAATGAATTCCAGCCAGGATTATTGTGTAAAATGGACTCATATTCTTGTACTGTTCTGTCAGTATCAAATCCACAGGGCATAAAAATAATTATGTCAGGTTTGGAATTCACTACCTCATCCATATCCATTCGCCTTGAATGTTCACCAGTTTTGCTAATTAAATTAATGCCTCCAGCAAATTCAATCATTTGAGGAATCCAGTGACCAGCAGTAAAAAAAGGTTCAATCCATTCAATTGCTAACACTTTAGGTATGAGTTTTTTTTCAGAATTTTGGATGTGTTGAATTCTTCTTTCTAATGAATTCACTATTTCAACAGATTTTTTTTCTTTGTTTAAAATTTGTCCTAACTTAGTAACTGATTGAATTATTTCTTTTAGATTATGAGGATCCATTGAGTATAATTCAGGTTTGTTTGGTAGAATTTCTAATGCAGATTTAACTTGATTTGTATATGCAGCACAAACTTCACATGTTTCTTGGGAAATTATTAAATCAGGATTTGCATCTATTAGATTTTCTTTATTTAATTCAAAAATATTTTTTCCTTCATTTAATAATGTACATGTAATAGTATTGATTTCATTACTACTCAAATCATCAGAATTTATCACAGATGAAATTACTTGAGGTTTTAATTTTGCACCATCAGGATATTTACATTCATGAGTGACTCCAAATAACTTATCATCTACACCAAATTCATAAAGTAATTCTGTAGCACTAGGCAAAAAAGAAACAATTCGTTGAGCAACCATATTTCAACATAAATCATTCAAACTTTAAACATTTTATGAAAAATAACAAAACAGTACAAATTAGTCAAGTTAATAGGCATATTTTAGGCACAAATATCTATGTCATCAAACTCACAAGAAATTCGACGATCAATTTTATCAAAATGGCATGAAACATTATCAAAATATGGGAATTTATTTTCGTCGGATTCAGTTAGTGGGACTAGCCCACCATCAGTTTTTGTGGGATCACATAATTATCCAAAGGTGTTTGTGGGTCCAATGGTACCACCAATTCACGGAAATACAGAATTGTTAGACAGTCCAGAAAAATGGAAAGGAAAAACATTAGAAGAAATTATTAATTTTCGTTTAAACCTAGTAAGAGGAATTCAAAAAATTCCAATTGATCAAACTGAAGGAAGATACATTGAAAATCTTCAAGAAGTTACAATGTCATCTAAACCAACAGATTTAGATTTGATATTCAACAAAAAAGTATCGTCAAATATTTCAATTGATGGCGAAAGCGCACCATTCGGTCCAATAGGGGAAATAAAATCTGCAAACTTTTCAGGCAGCATATCAACTAAACCAATTGAAAAAATATTTTATGACAAAGATATGAAAGCAGAAGATGCAGTTTTAAAACTATACAATTCAGGAATAGAAATTTCAAAAATTCAAAAATGTTTCAGTATTGGAATGCTTGGCAAAAAAAGAAAACTAGTTCCAACAAAATGGAGCATTACTGCAACAGATGACATCATATCAAAATCAATAGTTGATGAAGTTTTAGAAAATAACATAATAGATACGTCAAAGATTTTTGCATATGAACACCTAGGTAATATTTTTTCAATAATTTTATTTCCACATCGATGGATTTTTGAAATGGTTGAGGCATGGTATTCAAACGGGATATTAGGATTTGGTTCAGATAATGAGGATGCACGAGGAATTAATCATCCACCACACATTGCAGGAGCATATTTTGCTGCAAAATTAGCTGTTTCAGAGTATCTTTTAAAAAATAAAATTCAGGCAGGAGTTTTAATTTTTAGAGAAATTAGACCAGAATATGCCATTCCTGTAGGAGTATGGCAAGTTCGCGAGGGGATCAGAGAAGCAATGAAACAAAAACCACAAGAGGTCATAAATTTTAATCAAGCATTAGAAATTGCATCAGCAAAAACAAGTGTCAGTAAAACAGAATGGATAAGAAATGGAAAGATCATAGACATGATAAGACAAAAAACACTTTTAGATTATTTTTAAAATTATAGTAAAAAATTTGAATGGTTAGTTGAACGCCGGGAAAGGGATTCGAACCCCTGCACGCTTTCACGTAGCTGTTTTCGAGACAGCCGCCTTACCACTTGGCTACCCCGGCAATAAATCTAGAATAATCTTCATAATAAAACAAATGGGGTATCTAAGACTGATTATCTATATCAAAAAGTTCGCTTTGAAATCGTTTTTTGATTTGTTCCTTAGTTTTATTCCATTCTTCATCAGTAACAGTATCAGAAAATATTGAATTAAAATTAGAAAAAGTATTTTGACCAGATATTGAATTAATCAGTAAACATTCCTGTTCAGATAATGGAAAATACGAGGTAATTTTCTCAATAGTTTGATCAGGATTAAACTTTATTTGAAAAATTTTATCAGTTAATTCTAAGGGAATATCTGAAATTTCCATAACAAGTAACAATTAGTTGATCGATATTAAAGGATAAAGACAAAATACTACAAATAGATAAAATCGGGGTATGGGATTAAACCTAAAGGATTTAGTTATTCGAGAAAAAACAACACTCGAAGCATTTTCAAATAAAATAATAGCAATTGATGCATACAATGCAATTTATCAATTCTTAGCTAGTATCAGAGGCCCAGATGGATTACAATTAACAGATTCAGAAGGCAGAATTACCAGCCATCTAAGCGGACTTCTCTATAGAAATGTTAATTTTCTATCTCTAGGAATAAAACCAGTCTATGTTTTTGATGGGAAACCACCATCACTAAAAACAGCCGAAATTGAACGCAGAAAACAAATCAAAAAAGATGCAACTGTCAAATATGAAAAAGCAATTTCAGAAGGAAATTTAGAGGATGCAAGGAAATTTGCACAGCAAACTACCAGTATGAAAGATGGAATGGTAAAAGAATCAAAAGAATTTTTAACCCATTTTGGAATTCCTTACATCGAAGCACCATCAGAAGGAGAAGCTACTGCAGCACATCTTACAAATACAGGACAAGCTTATGCTTCAGCAAGTCAAGATTATGATTCAATCTTATGTGGTGCAAAAAAGCTAGTAAGAAATTTTACAAGTAGTGGAAGAAGAAAGATTCCAAATAGAAATACCTACATTGATGTTGTTCCAGAAATTATTGAAACACAAAAAACACTTGAATCAATTCAAATGAGCAGAGAAGAATTAATTGATGTCGGAATTTTAATTGGAACTGATTTTAATCCAAATGGATTTGAAAGAATTGGTCCAAAAACTGCAATGAAGTTAATTAAACAACATAAAAGACTCGAAGACATACCTCAAATTCAAGAGCAGTTAAATGAAATTGAGTTTGAACAGATAAGAAAAATTTTCCTAACTCCAGAAGTGGCAAAAGTTGAAGAAATTACATTCAATGAAGTAAATTATGAAGGGATTGTAAATTATCTAGTTAAAGAGAGAAGCTTTTCTGAAGATAGAATTCAATCAACTTTAAACAGATTAAAAAAAGCCCTAGAAAAAAAGAGTCAGAATCTAGATCAGTGGTTTTAAGAGATTTGCATTTAATAACTAGTTAATTTAATTTTAAGAAATGCCTCAAACAGAAGCAAGAAAAACCCTAAAGGATGCTCCAATAATGTGGAGACGTATCAATTCCATAGGCATAATTTTAGACTGTAATTCAACATATGCTGCAAATTTAGGATATGCAAAATCAGAGATTTTAGGTAAACCAATTTTTGAGCACGTGCCAAAAGAATCATGGGAATCAATGAACGAATCACTAAAGATTTGGTTTGAAACAGGTAAAGTTACAGATAGAAAAATTACATTCATCAGACAAGATAAAAGTACATTTTCAGGATTATTACAGGCAACTAGTCTTTATGATCAAAACAAGAATTTGATTGGGAGTAATACAGTGATTTTTGATTTGACAAAAATGACTGAAAACAATATTGAAAAATATGAACAGTTTTTTGAAAAATCAATTCAAAAAATCAAACAAATCAAAATTACTGAATTTGAAAAATTAGATCAAGAATCAAAATCAGAATGTGAAGGATTAAGAGAAATGTTTCAGATGTTATCAAAAATAAATTTAAAACAATTAAAATAATTTTTTAAGATTTTTCTTCAACAATTTTTTGAATTTCTGTAACTGCAGAAATGTCATCCAAAGTACTAGTATCTCCAATACTATCCCCACTACCAATAGATTTTAACAATCGTCGCATAATTTTTCCACTTCGAGTTTTTGGAAGTTTTGGTACAAAATAGATTTGTTTAGGAGTAGCAATTGCACCAATATCATTTCTAATTTGATTGAAAAGATCTTTTTCTAAAATTGTTTTATCAGTGGAAGTATTTTCTTTTAAAACAACAAATGCAATAATTACATCACCTTTAATTTCATCAGGAATCCCACATACAGCAGATTCAGCGACATTTTCATTTGAAACAATACAACTTTCTAATTCTGCAGTTCCAATTCTATGACCTGCAATTTTTAAAACGTCATCAGCACGTCCTAAAATCCAAAAATATCCATCCTCATCTTTTAGGGCATAGTCACCTGCATAGTAACAATTAGCGTATTTGGACCAGTAAACTGTCTTGTATTTTTCATCATCTCCCCATAACGTTTGAAGCATGCCTGGCCAAGGATTTCGAATAATGAGATAACCTTTGGTATTAGGAGGAACTTCAGTTCCAAATTCATCCACTACAGAAATTTCTACTCCAGGAATAGGCAAAGTTCCAGAACCAGGCTTCAAAGGAATTGTTTCCAGTCCAGGTAATGAAGAAATCATCATACCACCAGTTTCTGTTTGCCACCAGGTGTCAATAATAGGACATTTTTCTTTTCCAATTACTGTGAAGTACCATTTCCATACCTCAGGATTAATTGGTTCTCCAACAGTTCCAAGTAAACGCAGAGAAGACAAATCAAAGGAATTAGGAATTTGATCCCCAAATTTCATAAACATTCGAAGTGCTGTTGGAGTAGTATAGAAAATTGAAACTTTGTATTTTTGTAAAATATCCCACATTCTAGACATGTCAGGAAAATCTGGTGCACCTTCATACATCACTTGTGTTGCACCATGAAGTAGTGGAGCATAAACTACATAGCTATGACCAGTTACCCATCCAATATCAGCAGTACAAAAAAAGACATCAGAATCTTTGATGTCAAATGCCCATTGAAATGTCGAATGTAAATGAGTAAGGTATCCACCAGTTTCATGTAAAACTCCTTTTGGTTTTCCGGTAGTACCTGAAGTGTATAAAATGTAAAGAGGATGATCACTATCTAACTTTTCAGCATCACATGAATCAGAAACATTTTTCATTAATTCAGTCCAGAGTTTATCTTTAGATGAAATAGTAATTTCATTTTTTGTTCTCTCCAATACAATAACATTTTTTACAAATTCAAAATCCTTTATTGCGTCATCAATTATCTCTTTAAGTTTAACGATTTTTCCTCTTCTAAAACCACCATCAGCAGTAATTACAATTTTAGACTTTGAATCATCAATTCTATCTTTAATTGATGCTGCACTAAATCCTGAAAATATTACAGTATGGATGGCGCCAATTCTTGCACATGCAAGCATTGCAATAGGTAATTCAGGAACCATTGGAAGGTAAATTGTTACACGATCCCCTTTTTCAACTCCAAGAGATTTTAGCACATTAGCAAATTTTTGTACTTCTCGGAATAAATCCCCATAGGTATATGTTTTAGAATCTCCATTTTCACCTTCCCAAAAAATTGCTGGTTTTTGAGATTTTGTTGTTTGATGGATGTCCAAAGTATTGTATGAAGCGTTGATCTTTCCACCTACAAACCATTTAGCAAATGGAGAATTCCAATCAAGAGTTCTCTCCCAAGGACTAAACCAAGTCAGATTATGAGCCTGTTTATCCCAAAAAGAGACAAAATCAGATTGTGCTTCTTTACGTAAATCCGCATTATTGTTACCTAATCCAATATCATATTTTTCAGACAACAAAAAGTGTATGAAATTAGATTTTTTTAAATGTTAAAAAAATAAATTAAAAAAATTATTGTGCTTCCATTCTAGCAAGCCAATCATTATCGTTGTCGTCATGTGATGTTTCTGATGTCACCTGTTGTGGTGGTTCTGGAAATGCAAATGTCACTTCAGATTCAGTTGATGGCTCTGGTATAGGGGATACTTGAGCTTCAATTGGTTCAGAAGGTGTTACGATTGGTTCTGTTGGTGCTTCTGGAAGTATTGTTTGAATCACTTGTTGTGGTTCAGGAGTCTCCAGATATGTAACGGCAGATTCTTGAATATTTGCTTCTGCAGGTGAAGTTATCTCTTGCACTTCCAATTCTAAATCAGCAATTCTACTCTTTACATTTGAAATTTCAGATTGTTCATGTGTTACATGCTCAATTACCTCAGTTGTGCATGATTTCACAGTTTCAAATGTTGTCTCAGAGATTTCATTGCTTTTGAATTGTACTTTTGCATCAAATGATAACATCTTTGCAGATTTCATTTGTGTATCCAACTCAATCAATCTTTCCTCAAGTTTAGATTTGATTTCACTCTCCATTTCATCTAATGTTGCAAGTTTGAACTTGTATTTTTCATGAATGATTTCTGCATCTGCTTTCATGTCATCATTTTCTGAAACAATATCCATCAATGCTTTTAGACGACGTAGAGTAAGTTGTTTTTCACGAATTAGTCTTTGGGAATCTAATCTCCATTTTGGTATGAAAATTACACTTTCACCTTGAACTACAAGTTGCTCAAATTGGATTTGTTGTAATCCTTGAGAACCACAGTCAATACCAACGGATTGAATACTACCGTCAATTTCAGTGATTGTTCCTACGACTTTACCCATGAATGTTCCGTACATGTCTTTGACGTTTTTACCGATTATTTCGATATCGTCGTTTGTCATGGTAATGACTAATGAGATTTGTATAACCGACAAAGTGTAAGAAATGTTTTTAGTTTTAGTAAGATTAAATTCACAAAATCTCAATAATGGGCTCAAGAGCAATTTTAAAATTTAGAGTTTTTTTAGTAAATATATGATTCAAAGAGAAGAACTTAATCAAATTCTAAGCTTTGTGGCAAGCAGATGGGATGCAGCAGTTAAAGAGCCTGACAATAAAGCAATGGAAGGATTACCAAATGATTTTTGGATGAATTCAATTGGTGGAAAAACCGCAAAAGGAGGTTTTTGGGTTACCACAATAATGTATACAGAAAATGAAGCTGATGCAGCTGGATTCAAAGAAGTATTGTTAAGATGGCAAAGTAAAGGAAATGATAAAAATAAAGATAAGACTCCCGATCTAATTCAAATTGGAAAAAAGAAATAGAGTATTATAATTGTGAAATAATTTATTCATGTTGTCAGAATTTTCAAGTACTGAAAAGAAAACTCTATCAGATCATTTTTCAAATACAGAAGACAATGTTTTTGCAATAATAACACCACGACAAGTAGATCGTGGTGCACTAATGTCAAGATACAGTAGAACAGACAAAAGTATGAGAAGAATTTTTCTTGATGAATTTTTAAAAAATAAAAATAGAGGCGAAGAATTCTACGACAGAGTTCTTTTAGAGTATGGGGATGATTCAGTAGCAGAATTAGGAGAAGCACAAATTGCAATTGAAGGATTATCAAACATAGCAGTAAAGAAAATTGAAGATAGAAGAATAGGTCTATCATATTTAGAAAAATCATCAAGGTATGTAACATGGAATAAAAAAGAAAATGGGAAATACAGATTCTACAGAGATGAAAAAATCATGAATTCAAAATTTGCAAATGAATATGAAGATAGTTGTAATTTTTCTTTTGAAACATATTCAAATAACATAGAACCAATGATACAATACATAAGAGAAAAATATCCAATTGAAAAATATAGTTTCAAGGATTCAACAGATAAAAAAGAAAAATTATTTTCTAAATTAAAAAATGAATCAGACATTAAATCTGCAAATATGATTTACAAAGGTTCAACAAAAGCAAAAGCATTAGATATTTTGCGAGGATTACTTCCATCATCAACACTAACCAATGTAGGAATTACTGGTAATGGAAGAGCATTTGAGTATTTACTTACAATATTAGGCTCATCTGAGCTAGATGAAGAACAAAAATTAGCCTCAAAAATCAAAAAAGAATTAGATACAACAATCAAGTCATTTGTAAGACGAGCAGACGACAAATATGGAAAAGCATTTCAAAAATACCTCAAAGATGTGAAAAATAAATCAAAGACCATCACGTTAAAAGAAATTAAATCAAACCCAAAAGTTGGTACAATTACAAAAATTGTAGATTATGAAACAGAAAAACAAGCATTAGATAAAATCATTACTTCAATTATGTATGAACAATCACCTAGTACATCTTATCAAAATATTATGCAACAAGTTAAAAAAATGTCCAAGTTAAAAAAAATTAAAATAATAAATGAATTTACAAAAATAAGAACTAACAGAAGACATAGACCATCACGTGCATTTGAAAATACATACTATACATTTGATTTGTGTAATAACTTTGGAATGTTTAGGGATTTTCACAGACATAGAGCACTTACATTAGAAAGGCAATTACTTACAACAGATCATGGATATGTATTACCAAATGAAATTAAAATACTTGGTTTAGAAAAAGATTTCAAAGAATGTATGAATAATACTAAAAATACTTTTGAGAAAATTAGAAATAAATTTCCAGAGCAAAGTCAGTACGTAGTAAATTTTGCATACAATTATCCATACTTTATGAAATTAAATCTAAGAGAAGCATGTCATTTAATTGAATTAAGAACAATACCTCAAGGACATATCGATTATAGAAGAGTTGCACAAAATATGTACAATCAAATTAACAAAGTCCATCCAAATCTAAGTAAAATTATGAAATTTGTGGATTTAAAAGAATACGATCTAGAAAGATTTGAAGCTGAAAAAAGAACTGAAGAAAAAAGGAAAAAAATCAAGAAATAAAATAATGTTATAATAATATCAAAACATAGAGAAGTCATGACAGAAAAAATTGAAAAAGAACCAGAAGAATGGAAAAAAGAGTTAACTCCAGAGCAGTATGAAATTTGTATTAATCACGGCACTGAACCACCATTTTCAGGTAAGTACAATGAATCCAAATTAGAAGGATTTTTCAAGTGTGTTTGTTGCGGTGAGAAACTATTTTCATCAGATTCAAAATTTGATTCAGGTTCAGGATGGCCTAGTTTTTGGCAACCAGTTTCAGAAGATAATATAGAATATCTTTCAGATACAGACTATGGAATGGTAAGAACAGAAGTTAACTGTAAAAAATGTGGTTCACATTTAGGACATGTATTTGATGACGGTCCTAAGCCTACAAATCAAAGATATTGTATTAATTCAGTTTCATTGAAACATGAAAAAGATGTATAATTCACAAACCAATCTAGAAATTAATCATTTTTTCAACTAAATTCTATTCAAAAATTATTAATAAAACACAATTAAGGTTAAGGAATCAAAGAGAAATAATATGAACTACAATAACGTGAATTATCAGGAGAGAGAGATATGAGAATTATACTATGTGGTTTTGGAGTAGTTGCTCAGAGTTTAATAAAATTATTTGAGTCAAGAGAAGAAGAATTGTATTCCAAATACGGATTAAAACCAAGAGTATTAGCAGTATTTGATAGTAAAGGTAGTGCCATTGATCAATCAGGATTGGAATTAGATAAACTCATACAAGTAAAAGAAAAATTTGGAACAGTAAAAAATTACTCAGAAAAAAATAATTCTATGAAAGGTAGTGAAATTTTAAAAAATATCGAAGCTGATGTATTAATTGAAACAACAGCTAGCAATTACAAAGATGCCGAACCAGGTATGACACACATAACAACTGCAATGAAAAAAGGAATGCATGTTATTTCAGTAAATAAAGGTCCATTAGCATTAGCATTTCCATCACTTATGGAATTAGCAACATATAATCAAGTAATGTTCAAATTTAGTGGAACAGTTGGTGGAGGCACTCCGATACTAGATTATGCTAAAAATAGTTTAAGAGGAGAAAAAATTACATCATTTGCAGGTATTCTTAACGGTACAACAAATTATATTTTATCAAATATGGCTACAGGTTTATCATTTGATGAAGCATTAAAGGACGCAAAAGGCAGAGGATATGTTGAAGCAGATGAATCCTTAGACCTGGATGGATTAGATGCTGCAGCAAAATTAGTTATTCTTGCAAATTGGATAATGGGTATGAAAGTAACTATGCCAGACATCAAATGTGTCGGAATTAGAAAAGTAACAATTGATGATATCAAAAAGGCAGAAAAAAATAATTCAGTATTGAAATTAATTGCTTCTTGTGACAAAGAGTTAATGGTTAGTCCAAAAGAAGTACCAAAAGATGATCCTTTAGGAGTGAATGGAACATTAAATGCAATTGCATTTACATCAGAGCATTCTGGAACTCAAACAATTATCGGCAAAGGAGCAGGAGGAACAGAAACTGCAAGCTCCATTTTAAGAGATCTTCTAGACATTAGACAAGAGATTGCAAAAAATTGAAATCAAATTTAATTTCAAAAAGTGAAACATCAACATTACTTAAAAAAATCTCACAAGAATGGAATATGGAATTTCCTAAAATGAAAAATGTAAGAGTGCATCAAATTTTGAATGATGCACAAATAATTACGGGTGAAGGATTAAAAATTTTAAAAATAGAAAATGATTATTTACCATTTTTGTCTGAAACTGCAATTTTAGAAAAGTTTCCCAATGTCGAAGTAGATATGGGTGCAGTAAAATTCATGTGTAAAGGAGCAAATTTGATGAGGCCTGGAATTAAAAAATTCACAGAATTTGAAAAAGATAAACTAGTTTGTATCGTAGAAGAAACACATCATAAATTCCTTGCAGTTGGAAAATCAGTTGTATCAAGTTTAGAATTAGAAAACATGGAAAAAGGTGAGGTAATACAAAATTTACACTATATTTCAGACAAATTTTGGGAAACTGGAAAAACTATTTACGATTAATTTAAAATTACTTTATACTTTCAGTAAATTCTTCAGTTCCATCTTTAGTGATAATTAAAACATCTAATCCATCACCACTGGCAGAATCTCTTAATGATGCTGCACGAACTGCATGTTTTGCTAGAGTTACTGCCTCATCTTTAGTCATATTTTCTTTGAATTGAGGATCTAACACACCCAATGCCATTTCAGCACCAGTACCTACTGCAGCATAGTCATCAGGTAATACAGAACCTAAAGGATCAAGAGTATACATAATTGGTTTATCAACTACACCACCAACAATTACTTGAGTCAATAATGGAAAGTATCTTCTTTCATACATCATATTTGACATCATTTTAGCAACAGTGTTTGGTGGAACATCTCTTTTGATATCCATTTTTCTAATCTTTGCTAAAGCAGATATTTGTAAAGTTAAAATTTGCATATCAGCAACAAGGCCAGCGCATGTGGCACCAACTTTATCAGTAATAGAGAAAGTTTTCTTTGTGGTTTTACTTACAAGAAAATTACCAAATGCGATCCTTTTCTCACTTGCAAAAACTACACCACCATCAAAAGTAATTCCAACTGCAGTTGCTCCTGGCATATACATTGACATATTTAAAATAATTTTGTCACATAATAAAGGGCTTTCTACAATACAGATCAAATTCAAGGCTAAAATTTAAAAACTATAGATCATGCGCATAATGAATTTAAGATATTATTTAGTACAATAATGAAATAAACCAGAGACTTTTAATAAAAATATCAAAAAGGAGTTTTGTAAATGACCACTGCAGAAATCAAAGAAAAGATCTTGAATGACACAGTATTTTTTGGATTGAGATTAGCAATGGGAGTAATTTTCATACTTCATGGATATAGTAAATTTGGTAATGAAGGATTTGTTGGATGGATTTCATCCATGGGAATTCCAGGAGAATTAGCCATAGTTATTGCATTAGCAGAAGTAATACCAGGAATTTTGCTAATCATCGGAGTCTTGAATAGAATTTCAGCATCAATAATTTCAATAATTATGGTAGGTGCAATATTTCATGTCAAAGGAGCTCAAAGCATTACTGGCGACAATGGTATTGAATTTGATTTGATTTTACTTGCAGTTGCATTAGTGATCATTGTTGCAGGGCCAGGAAGAATATCATTATCACAGATAATTAAAAAAATTCCTAGATGCCTTCATTAATTTTTTCCAAAATTTTCCATAATTAAACAAATACACTTTGTAGTTTTCTTTAACAAATCAATACGAGCAAATTCATTTGGAGAATGAATTCTAGAAAACATGTACGTACTTCCAATTGAAATACAAGGAGATTTTAGAATATCAACAAAAGGATACATCGGACCAGTACCAGCATTTGAAACATTCAAAATAGATTTTCCAAATGCTTTGTCTGCAGCAGTCTTCACTTGAGATACAAAAGGGTGAGAAGAATCAGTTCTTGCAGCAGCCTCCCCGTGAAAAATTTTAATTTTTACATCAGAAAATCCATGTGATTTTAGATGCTTTTTTAATCGATTAACTTGTTTTTTTGGATCCATTTTAGGAATTAATCTAAAGTCAATTTTCACTAAAGCATTTCCAGGAAGAACAGTTTTAGCACCATCTCCAGTATAACCTGAAACAAATCCTGCAATATTACAGGTAGCATCGCCAACTAGAGCCTTTTTTGCATCAAGATCTTTTTTATTCCCTACAAAAGAATCAATTCCAAATTCTTTTTTGAAAACATTTTGATCAAAGGGTTCTTTTTTAATTAATTTTAAATCCTCTTTTGAAAATGGAATAACTTCATCATACCAATCCTTAATCAGAATTTTGCCATTAGAATCACGTAATGTTTTTAGAGCTTCAATTAATCTCCATGCAGGATTTTTAATTAATACAGCTAGACTAGAATGAGCATCTCGAATAGATTCTTGAACAGATAGTTCTACAAACAATAATCCCTTCATTCCCAAACCAATGATAGGTCTGTTTTTAGCATCAACATAACCAAATTCCCAGATCACACCATCATTTGAAAATTTTTTCCGATATTTTTTCAAATATTCTTCAATGTGAGCACTGCCAGTTTCTTCTTCACCCTCAATTACAAATTTGATATTACATGGAACATCACCAGTTGTTTTCAAACATGCCTCAACTGCTTTAATTCGAGTAATCAATTCACCCTTATCATCTGTAGAGCCTCGTCCAAAAATTTTATTTCCTTTTCTTACTCCGCTAAAAGGAGGGTCATCCCATAAATCAAAAGGTTCAGCAGGCTGAACATCATAATGATTGTAAAACATCAAAGTTTTTCCAGGATTAGATTTTGATTTAATTTCACCAAATACTATAGGAGCAACACCCTTTTTCAATCGTAAAATTTCAGATTTTACACCAGATGATTTTAATAATTTTTTAACTAATTTTGCACATTCCTCAATTCCCTCGTTTTTAGCAGATACACTAGGTTGTTGAATTAATTTTTGAAGATCTAAAATCAGATCATCCATATGATTATCTACATGTTTTAAGACATTCATAGTGATCAGATTATTTTATCAAAAGGCTTCATTACATTAGGAAGTTCATCAATTAAATCCATAGATGTGATATGTAGTCCTAATTTAGATTGAATTTCTTTTCCAGCTAGACTACAAATAAAACTTGCAGCAGCTGCAGATTCCAGACAATTCCGATTATTAGACAATAATCCTGCAACTAATCCAGATAATACATCACCAGTTCCTCCAACAGTCATTGCAGGAGTATTTTTTTCACAAAGATAAGTCATATTACCATCAGAAATAACATCAGTAGGACCTTTTAACAAAATAGTAATACCATATTTCAAAGCATTTTGCTCAACCAAGTTAATTCTTTCAGAAGTTGAATCTGAAAGAATCTCTCCAAATAATCTTTTAAATTCTCCAGCATGAGGAGTTACTACAACATTTTTGTTAGCTAAAATAGGCAACACCTCAGGAATTAATGCACTTGCATCTAAAGACAATCTAACATCCCTATCTAACAGAGATTTTACAAGATGCAACAATGAGTTTTTTTCTTGTATTGCAAGACCCATTCCAATTGTTGCTGAATGTAAATTACGAGGTAATGCACCAACAAGTTTCTTTACTGCACCAAGAGTTAATTTTTGATCAACTAGAGGAATTACAATAAGATTAGGAGATATGGAACGAGTTGATGCAACGTTGATTTTTGGTACAGAAGTATAAACCAAATCAGTTCCAGACCTTAATGCAGCAAGTGAAGACAAAATAGGGGCACCGTGGTAAATATAACTTCCACCAACAACCAGAACAATGCCATTTTCACCTTTTCTCGAAGTAGACTTTCTAGGAGCAATAAAATTTTCAATTGTTGTTGCAGATAAAATCAAAGGTTCCAACGTACAATAATCTAATTACTAGATGAATAAATATTGTTTTGAATAAAAATTGGTGTTAGTCTAGTTTTTTGTTTTTTTTCGGGTTGTTTTTGCTTTAGTGGTTGTTTTTGCTTTAGTGGTTGTTTTTGCTTTAGTGGTTGTTTTTGCTTTAGTGGTTGTTTTTGCTTTAGTGGTTGTTTTTGCTTTAGTTTTTCCAAAAAATGCTTTTCTTGCAAAACACAAGTAAGTAGTATGTCCAATACCCTGAAAGGAATGTCTAGTTTTTCCTTCTCTAGCCTCAATGGTTCTAATGATATGTTCAGTTGATTCAATATCAGTAAATTCATTTTCAACTAATGCCATAGTTAATTTTTCTAACTGATTCATTGTTGGACATATTGCAAATATAGCACCACTGCCCTTCAACATTTGTCTAACTTTAGGAATTACAATCCAAGGATCACCTAAATCAATCAAGGCAACATCCATCTCAGTAACAGGAATTTCCTTGGATGTTTTTAAATCCAAATTGTGCTGAGTGACATATTTTGAAAGACCACTTCTACGGATATTTTTTTCTGCAATTTTCATGAACTTGTCATCTACATCAAAAGTGTAAACATGACCTCGAGGTTTTACAATACTTGCAACAAAGGATGTCAAAGAACCGCTACCAGTTCCAATTTCCAATATTTTTTGTCCATCTTTAATTCCTGCGCGTGCAGCGATATATCCAAGATCTTTAGGATATACAATTTGAGTTCCATGCTGTATTTTCATAATATAATCATACATTGTAGGTTCCAACAAGTACACGTACTTGTCTTTGTTAGTCATCAATCTAGAGCCATATTCTTTTCCAATGGCATCAGAATGTTTGATTACCCCAATGTGTGTGTGAAAGGATTCTTTTTTTGAAATATTCATTAACCATTTTTTAGAATTGTTGTAAAAGAACAATACAGGAGAATTTTGTTTAATTTTTGTCATGGTATTTTTCTAAAAATTTAAGATAAGAATCTTTGTCCATGAACAGATAAATGAATTATTGAATTATCCAATTAAGCAATTGATCAGTTATTGAAATTATTGTAGGCATAAGAAAATCATTAATGCTTTGAGCAACTTCCGGAAATGCAACTGAAAATACAATTCCAATAACTATTCCCATAATCAAAGAAATTTTACCCATAATCTTTCTGTACTTTCTTCAACACGACTAATAATGTTTGGTCAAAGATATGCAAGTTAAAAATAAAAAGAATAAGGAAAAGTAAAATTATGAACACACTTGATTATCTAATTAAGCAAGATGATCAATTATCTCAATCAATGCCAGAATGTGAAAATATCAACAGGGATGGCGAAAATGATGAAAATTAAACCAAATTATAATAATCATTTTTTGGTTTAAAAATTACTAATTCCCTAACCATATTAAGTAAAAATATTTCTGAATCGGCCTTGGTTCCAAACATCAATGGATATTTGCTCATAGAATTTAATAAAATATTTTTTTGGACAGATAAATCTTCATCACCTCGAATTTCTTTAAAAATATCAATTAATTTTTCTTTTTTATTATTAAGGGGATGTGGTCTTCCATAGCTGTCCTTTGTTAACAAACTATGATCAACTTTAGGAATATCAAGACCCAAAAATTTTAAAATTTCCTTATCAATATCTTGTTTGATTAATTCATTTTTAATATTTTTACAAAATTGAACTAAATCTTTATTTTCATTTACAGGTAGATTGGATAAATCAATTAATTCCAATAATTTTTTACGATCTATCAAAACTACATTTTTAATTTTGGCTAAATTTTTTGCAGAAGAAAGGAATTTGTTGTTAGTAATAACAATAGACATTTGAGAATTATATTTTCTTGAAGAATCCAATACTCTTTGAACCGAAGTGAAAGTTAATTCAGATTCTGAACGAGTAGTTTGAACTGCAATACGATAGTTAGATTGTTGTAACATCATATCACATCCATACTCTTTTGAACGATTTGTTACAGTAGTTGAATAACCTAATTTTTCAAATAATTTAATCATAAATTCTTCAAATTCACGACCAAGAGTATTATCAAGATTAGATAAATCATACATTGAATCCATTTCATTTTGACTTATTAATAGCAATTAAAATAGATAATCAAATTGACAGAGATTCAACTAGAAGGTTCAGGCGGATGGGTTAAAGCAGATCTTACTGATGAACAAGTCAAAGAATCAAAACTAGTTCCAAACATGGAAAAATATTTTTTAGGAAAACTTGAAAAACTCGATACAACAAAAATGATTAGACATTTTTGTAAACAATGTAATTCAGAATTCGAGGGTCCAACTAAAATACAGATTGAAGAAAAACCAAACGAAGCAGTTGCAGATGGCTTAATACTAATAGAAAGAGGACAGTACACATGTAACCAATGTAATTCAATCATTGGAGAATATCGTGTTTTTAAAAAAAGTGAATAATCAAAAAAATCATTTTTGTGAATCAAAACGTATTCAATAAATACTGCAATTTTTCAGCAAAGATATGGCAAATATGAAATGCGTATCATGTGGAATTGGTTTTTTCTCACCAACAGGATCAAACAAATGTTCCAGATGTGCAGGTAAAGAATCTCAGGGTAGTGAGGGACATGACTCTTGTGGCTGTGGTGGGCACAATTGTTAACTTTTTTTTCTTCAATCAAAAATATAACTAACAAAAAAAAGTAACGTTATGACAAAAACATCAACAGAAATGAAACAATTAGTGGAAGAATTTATCAGAATTACTAACGTAAAATATGAAGATCAAACTGAAAAAATAAAACAGAAAAGTGATCTAGTAGACTGGCAATTTCATGTTGGAACAAATGTAATTGTCAGTAAAAATGCTAACAGAGAAGATAGAATACACATTAATGTGAATATGAGATTCCCACCAGAAGATTCAAAATTACTAATCAGTAAAAATCCTTCATTTTCGAAAACAATTATGGAGATTAGTGAGATTTGTACAATATGCAATATGGGACATCAATGGATTAAAGATGGCGAAATAATAGCAGGTTTGGCAATTTTTTCTCATGTGGATGAACAAAATTTGAATAGAATTTCATTTCATAATGTTTGGGATAATGTAGCCAGGGTTTCAGGGCATGTTCAAAAAATACTACGTTCAAATTTTAGCAGCTTTTCATCAAAAAATAATTTGACAGATGAAACAACAGCTAAAACAATGTATGGGTAAATCTGAAAAGAATTTTACAGATATACCAAAGTATACATAGACTGATTAAAAAAAATAAGCAAATGATATCTTTTGAATATAGAATTTTAAGCGAATATAAAATCAAAGTAGCAAAAGTAGATACACTAGTAAAATCTATCATGGTTCATAGAGAACCAAAAAGTGTAGAAGCTAAAGATGCATCAGAATTTTTAGATATAATGATTAATGAAATAGACCAATTTTACAAAAATCATAGTGAAATATTATCAAAAAATGGAAAAAAACCACATGCACGTTCGCGTTTACCTGAAACTAAAAAATGGTTAGATAATATTGAAAGATTTTATGAATTAAATCCTAGAAGAAGACCAAGAAAATAATCAAAAAATTATTGAGGTAAGAGTTCCCAATCATTTTCTCCACATTTACATTGTTTTCCACATCCCACAATGTAATCCATGAATTCTAAATCAGTGCAAGGACCCTGATCAGGAATTAAAATTTTTGAGGTACATTTTCGACATTTGGCAACGAAATCATTCATAAAATCACAGCGTAATTAAATTTAGAAATTTCAAAAGTTTTTGGATTCTACAAACTCTACAATTGAAAGAATCTCACCCATTTCGACAAGATGACCATAACTTGTATTTTTTGCATTTTTCATGGGTTTGTTATTTACACTAACAAATAGCATGTTACCATCAGAAAGAGGAATAGTTATTCGTTTAATTTTAGCATATGAAGTAATAGAGTACATGCCGTCACCTATAATTTCAGCAGATGAAGCATAATCATCCCATTCACCTCTAGATCTAGACATTGTTGCCTTTGTCTTTTCAATTGGAACAATATTAGAAACTCCATCTCTTTGACTATTCCAAAGTAAATTTCCACTTCCATCAGAGACTGCTGCAAATCTAACAGATTCGTTAAAATCCATTAGCATATTCAAAAGCTGTTCATATTTTTCCATTATCTGATCAATAGCATTTCGGTTAATATAATCTTCGAAATTACTAATTCTAGTGCCAAATTATTCCAAATAATTATTCTTCAAAAGTATTAACAAAATCAACTATAGACATGATTTTTCCCATTTGGACATATCTACCATAACTTTTTGTTTTTGTTTTCTTGAGAGGAGTGTTATCAACATAGATCAACAACATATGAAATGCATCAAGGGGAATAGTAACTTGTTTTACTTTTTGAAAAGATGCTATATGATACATAGCTCTACCAAGATCATCAGAGTCCTCTATTTTACATCGATTTATCCAATCTGAGGATTCACGTACAAGTGTTTTTTTAATTTCTGGTAATGGAATTTTAATTTCAGAGTCATCTCTAACTGTATTCCATATAATATTTCCAGATGTATCGCTAATAGCTGTTAGTATGATTGTGGGTTCATAATCCATTAACATGTGAAGTAATTTCTCATATCGAGACATACACTGAATCATTTTTTGTAGAATAAAAACTATTATTCATTAGTGTCAATAATTGGCACTAGAAAAAGGTAAAAAAATAATTTATAACTGATTTGATTAGAGCAATTACATGGATAACCCATATACAGACAAAGATTTTGTACACGAAGTATGGGAAGAATTTCCTCAATTAGCCGAATGGCATAACCTAGATAACGATATCTTACCAATTTGGAAATTAGATCAATTTATTGAAGCAGGATATCACAATTTTGATGCAGATAGAAAACCACTATATCATTTGAGTAGAATGATAGAAAATTATGCTCAAGATCATAAAGAACCATTACTTGCAACGTTTGAAAAAATTGCCAAATTCTCATATGTAAAAGAAAGATATCAAGAAATGGTAAAAGGCATGCCGAAAGTATGGATTATTGCAGATTTTGATGACGAAGTAATTCCAACAGATGTGATAATTCCAAATTCAGAATTCCTAAGTTGTAGCAATACCAACTTAGCAAATGTATGGACTGTTATTACTAGAGGGCCATATGGACCATTTGGATTAATCGCTGAAGAATATGAAGATGGTAAATTTAGAGGATTCTTTACACTTAATTCTAACGTATGTAGATATGCGCTAAAAGTTATGGGCAAAACATTAGATTCCAAGTTCGATATCCAATAGAAATTACATAAAGAATTCAAATGTATGAAAAAAGTATCTTTCTTTTTCATAGAGATTTAAGATTAGAAGATAACATAGGATTAATTGAATCTCTTCAAAATTCAAAAGAAGTAATTCCATGTTTTATTTATGATTCCAATTTAATTAAAAAATTAACAGATGCAAAGTTTAGATGGAATTTTCTAAATGAGTCATTATTAGATTTAGATAAAGAACTTCAGAAAAAAGGAAGTAGATTACAAATACTTGAAGGGATTCCAGAAAAAAATTTAGAAAAAATAATTAAAAAACATAAAATAAAATCAATTTTTAGTAATACAGATTTCTCCAATTATTCACAAAAACGAGATGAAAGAATATTTCAAGTTTGTAAAAAAAATCAAATTTCATTTCACAGTACACTAGATTTTTTACTTCATAATCCAAATGATATTAAAACAAATGAAGACTCACCATATACAATTTATTCATTTTTCTATAAAAAAGCAAAAATATTCCCAGTTAGAAAAAGTGTAAAAAATTCAAATAAAAATTATTCAAAAGAAATAATTTCTAACAATTCTATTAAGGAATTAAAAATTTGGGATTCAGAAATAAAGGGAGGTAGAAAAGAGGGATTAAGAATTTTAAAAAATTTAGAAAAATTCAGAGATTATGATAAAGTTAGAGATTTTCCAGGATTAAATCAGACCACACTACTTTCAGCACACAATAAATTTGGAACTATGTCAATTAGAGAAATTTATAGTCAAATTAAGGAAATTTTAGGCGTAAATCATACTATTATGGGAGAAATATACTGGAGAGAATTTTTTAATTATATTTTATTTCATTTCCCATACGTAGAAAAAAAATCATTTAAACAAAGATTTCAAAATATTCCATGGGAAAACTCTGAAGATTTATTTAAAAAATGGAAAGAAGGGAAAACTGGATTTCCAATTGTAGATGCAGGAATGAGACAATTAAACAATACAGGTTTTATGCACAACAGAGTCAGAATGATTGTAGCATCATTTCTAACTAAAGATTTACACATTGACTGGAGATGGGGAGAAAGATATTTTGCAGAAAAATTAATTGACTACGATACAGCTGTTAATTCAGGGAATTGGCAATGGGCAGCATCAACAGGATGTGATGCAGTTCCATACTTTAGAATATTTAATCCATGGAGACAACAAGAGAGATTTGATTCAAAGTGTGAATATATTAAAAAGTGGATTCCAGAATTAGAAGAAATTGAACCTCAAATAATTCATAATTTATGGAAAAAATTTCCAGAGAATTTAAAATATCCAGAATCAATAGTGGAACACAAAATAGAGGCAGAAAAAACAAAAATAGTTTTCAAATTACAAAAATAAATTAGTTGGCACTAGTTACAAAAATAATTAGTAGATTATATAGTTTAAAAAAATTGTAATAATATGACAGATCACTTCGTAAGTTTTTTGGATGATATTTGGGAGAAATTTCCAACATTTGCTGAAAAAGAAAACACAGACCTTACAAACCACAATTTACTTTGGTCATTAGACGAATACCGTAAAGCAAATTATGTAAATTTTAAAACAGGTAAAAAAGAACTTTACAGACTAAGCATCTTATTGGAAAATTATGCAGAAAAGCACGATACACCATTATTGGCAACATTTGAAACCGAAGCAAGATACAAGTACGTTGAAAAAAGATATTTGGAAATTTTATCAAAAATTTCTAAAGCATGGATTATAGGCAATTTCATCAATCCAGAATTAGCCCCACATCCTCCAGCATCTGCAGAAGTGATAAGTTGTGATGGTACAAACATTTCTCCAATGTGGATTGTGCTTACAAAAGGAGAAAACGGTCCATTTGGATTAGTTGCAGAAGATATAGGAGATAAGGAATACAGAGGATTCTTCACGTCAAATTCAAATATCCTAGACAAGGTAATTGATGACATCAATGAACAATTGAAAATTAAAATAACGATATAAAATAGAGTTAAAATCAAGTAATTTTACTAAATTCATTGAAGAAAAATTAAAAATATTGAATTAATAGTTGTTTTATACTATATTTATTGAAATTAATTTAGGAATTAAAAGTGGAACAAATTTCAGTAACATCAACAATTGAAAAAATTCAAGGATTAATTGAGGATAATTCTGGAGACATAGGTAGATTAGAACACATATCAGATTTTCTAAAAAAGAACAAACCACTATACAATACAGATAAGAAATATTTAGAAAAGAAAATAAATTCAAAAATAATTATTGTAGAAAAGAAAAAGATCATAAAAAAAGAAAGTGAAAGTGAACAAATTGAAAAATTAATTGAATCAGGAAAAGGAGATCCTGGAAGACTAGAACACATTCAGACAATGTTAAAAAAGCAAAAAAAACTGTATGAATCAGACAAACAATACTTAGAAAATAATTTTAAAATAAAAATAATTGAAAAACAAAAAGGAAAGGTCAAAATTGAAAAAATAGAAAATAAAGTTCAAGGAGCCATGCCTAAAGATTGGAAACCAGACAACATCAATAAGGAATTAACAAATATGGAAGATGATGCCAAAATAGTAAAAACAGAAACAACCAAGCAAAAAGAAAATTCAGGAGAAATAGAGCAACAGAAAAAGCAATTAAATGAATTGATTGAAGAACGAAAAAATAATGATAGAAAATTAAATGATCAACGAGAAATATTAGAAAGAGAAATCAGCAATGAAAGAATTCTAATTCAAAATCAAACCAAATTAACAGAAACCGTAAATTTACAAAGAAAAGAATTACTCAAAGTAAAAAATGAACATTCAAAAATTTTAAAAAAAATTGATTTTGAAAAGAATACCATTTCTAAAGAATTAGAAATGCAGAAAAAACAACTAGTTCAAGCACAAGCAGAACAAGTAAAAATAGAATCACAAGTTAATGCAGAAAAACAAAAATTAGCAAAAATGGCTAAAGATCAAAAAGATAGATTAATTGACCAAGCAAAAATGGCTGAAAAGATTAAAGAAAAACAGGCAGAATTACAAAAAACCAAAAAGGAATATGATGAAATTATGTCACAAATAACTGCAGAAAAAGAGGAGATTATACAATCAGAGAAATTAAAAAAAGAGATCAAAATAATGGAAAATGATCTCAGTAAATCAGTCAAAGATAGGTTAAAAATTTCTAAAATTATCATTAAAGAAAAAAACAATATCAAAAAGAAGTCAAAGCAAGAAAAAATTGAGGTAAAAAAGCAAGAAAACGCTAAAAAGCAAATTATCAAGGAGGAGAAAAAATTTGCAATTCTAGAAAAAAAACGTAAAAAAATAGATGAAAAAATTAAAGAAAAAAATCAAAAATTAAAGGAAAAACACTCTAAAATTAATAAAGAAATCAGTAAAAAAGATAAAATTCTAAAAAAAGTTAAATCAAAAAAATCAATCAAAAAAACAACTAAATCAACCAGAAAAAAATCTTTAAAATAAAAATTATGCAGTTGTAAGAATTTGTAATTTCTTAGACTGAATCAATTTTAGTATTTTTGGAATAGAGAGATTTTTTCCTATAGGTATATCCCAATTCTCAGAATTATTTTTTATAGCATTCCCACCGACAAAAATTGGAAGTCCGTATTTTTCATTAATTTTCTCAACCATTCTTTTAGCTGATAAAAGATTCTCATCTAAAGTTACAGAGACAAAAACACAGTCAGGGGCGTCATGTTCAATTGATTCCATAATTAGTGAGGATGGAGTAAATGGAGGGAGGTTGTAAACCGTATTTCCTTTTAATGAAAGTTTAGTTTGGAGAATTTTTGTTCCCAATGTATGTTGTTCACCGTTAGGCACACAAATTAGGATTTTTTTCTTAGATGGATTTACAGAACTGTGTTCAATTATCATATTCAATAGATCCTCAATTGCATTATAGCAAGTTGTTTGAGTTCCCAAATCAATTTTTTTAGAATTTCCTAATGTTCCAATTTCCCCAATTAGAGGAACCATAACTTCGTCAATGAAGGATTCAAATCCATATATTTTTTCATATGATTCAAGGAAGCAATGAGCAGTTACAAAATCTCCATTTTTAAATGAGGATAACAAATCTGCCTGTAATTTCTCAATCAATTCATTCTGCACTTTAGGTTGAAAATATTTTTGGTTTAAGAAGTAGTCAGAAATTTTTTTAGAATTTCGATAGTCTTCAGGAACATCATTAATAGTTACATCAGATTCTATTCCCAAATATTTGATAATTGTCTGTTTTGAAGTCTTTTTTACAGTATCCCAGTCACTTTTTACAAGATATAGGTATTTTTGCCCACGAATTGATTTTACTCTAAGATATGCCATGATTAAGATATTGTTTTAGTATTTAATCCAATTACGCACCTTAGTGAGTACCAAAGGAAGTTTAAAAGTAGAAATTACTGTACAATAATGGTACATTTCCAAAACAGGTCATTTCAACAATAATATCTTAATAGTACAAGAAATGAGGAAAATACAGAATTATGAGTTATAGAGAAATTGGACATGAACATTTAGAAACTTTAGATGACACACATATTCTATTATTTCACGAAGAACAGAAAAAAGCTGAAGAAATAGAATTTAAATTTATTAAAACAGGTTTAGAGAAAAATCAAACATGTTTTTACACAACAAATAATCCTGACAGATTAAAAGATAAAATGACAGAATTTGGCATTGATGTAAAGAACAATGTTGAAAATAAACTACTAAACATTGTTCAGATTCCAAAAGAATTTGAAGAATATGAAAAAATGATCATGGATAAAGTAAAAGAACTACCGCAGGATGTAAAAATTCGAGTTGTTTCAACACATTATTTTGATTTTAATTCAGAGAAAAAAACAGAATCAATGGAAGAGATTGAACAATGTGTAGATGATAGATTTCATAAAATTCCAGGAAATTTCATCTGTTCATTTCACGTACCAAGTGTAGATAAAGAGTTAGCACCAGAATTTATGAAAAATTTACTAGATTCACATCATGAGATACTATTTTTAACAAAAGAAGATAAAATTGAAAAATTCACATTTGCCTAAGATAATCTTTGAGTAATTTCATCAATTAAGTCATTTACAGCAGAGTAATCTTGATAAAATTTTAGTCCCATATCAGTAGTATCTATATTATTTTCTAGTTTGATCAATCCTTTTTCGCTCATCTCATCAAGATATTTTAAAAGTTTATCATATGATGTATTTGATTTGTGTTGAAGTCTTGTTTTTGAAATTTCAGCATTATCTTGCTTTTCAACCAATATTGCAGAGAGTACATCAAAATAAATCTGCAATTTACTACGCTTATTTTTCAAAGATACTCACAAATTATTAGAAAATAGCCTTAAAAAATGTTGAAAACAAAATAGGGATATGTCAAGATATTTTTAAAAGTAGAAATGAAGTAAAACAGGTTTGCACGCCTGAGAATAACATGTGATGTGGCAACAGCCATATTACAAAAATTCTCCAGTGGCAACACATGTTGCCACTGACATTATTAGTACAAATTTATTCAGAATTAGATTGGGATTTAATTTTTTTTTGAATTTCAATTATACATTGATGACAAATTATGGATTTATCAGACATACTAGATATGACATCATTGTTTTGGAAATCAGAGTCATATGTAATACCTATAACCAATTTATTTGACCATACTTCAAAATCTTGTTTCTTTTTCCCACAAACAAAACAATTCATGAACTTGGTTAATTCATTTACAACTTAAGGTTGACGATAAATGATAAATTTCAAAATTAACACATAACATCTTTACAATGAGGCATTAAAAAAGTCACAATAATAAAACCGCCAAATACGGTGATTCCCAAGGTTAGAGATAGCCCCAGCAGTAAAGTTTTGGTATCACCTAATTTCATGACCATAAGAATTTTTTTTAAATTACAATATATCAGGAACATGAAAAATTATCACTAGTGGTAAAAAAATAGATTCAAATTTTTGGAATTAATTAAAGATTCTTGTTCAAACAAGAAACAAGTTCATCACTATAATGACCAAATTGCTCCATACATGAAATTATTAAATTTTCTAATTCACGTTCTTCAGAATATTCCATAGAATATTGAAATGCCACAGTTCCAATTACAATACTTAACAGAGCAAATAAAGGGATTATCAGAATAAATCTCATAAGGATTACATTTTAGATGGAGCAGAAATTCCAAGTAAATCCAAAGATTTTTCCAACGTCAAATTAAAAGAATTAACCAGACATATTCTAGTTGATTTTAAATCATCATTGTTTGAATCCAAAACTTTCACATGTTCATAAAACGAATTAAATGCAACAGCAAGATCATGACAGTATCTAGCAATTACTTTAGGTGCAAAATTATTCACAGCATCACGAACTTGTAAATTGAAAAGACCAATTATTTTCACCAAATCAATTTCAGATTTTTCTTTGAGTAATGAAAAATCAACATCAGTATTAGGTTCGATTCCAGATTTTTCCAAAATTCTTGATGCTCTAGCATATGAATATTGAATATACGGAACAGTATCCCCTTCCAAACTAAGAGATTTTGTTAGATCAAATGTAATTATTTTATCTAAATCTTGTTTAATCATTTCATAACGCAAAGTTCCAATTGAAACAGATTGTGCAATTTGCTCAATTTCAGAATCAGCCATTCCAGAATGTCGTTTTTTTGTTTCCTCAGTTATTTTTTGTTTTAAAAGTTCACAAACAGAATCAGCACTTACATACAATCCTTTTCTACCAGACATCTGAGCTTGTTTACCATCAGTTTCTAATCCGAGTGTTTTTGCAGTATTTGCACTTAATGTTACAGATTCATAGCCAAGATGAACATAACTATTAGGAATAGAATTGAATTTTTCCATTAAAGTAGTGATAATTTTTTGCAATCTCTCTTGACGTGAATCAATAACAGTTACTACTTTTTGTGCAGTAAAATTTTGAGAGGGTTGATTTGAATCATCCAAAGTAGTTTCCCAGAGAGTTTTAGATTCAGGTTGATTTGAGTTGTATTTTTTATAACTAAATGGATCTTGTAATAATCCCAATTTCCAAGCAGCATATGGAATATCCTTGGCAATGTAGGTAGCAGTGCCATTACTTCTAACAATTACTTTATCTTCTTCTTTGCCATCACCACGAATTACCCAACATTGAGCATTTTTACCACTTTTTTCGAATTCTATTAGTCCCATATCCTTGAGTTTTTCAAATATTTTTAGCCACAATCCTGAACGAATTATCTGAGATTCAAAATTTAGACAATCATAAGATACATTGAGATTCCAACATGTTTGTAATTGACCAGACAAAACTTTTCTGGTAATCAAATCACCAAATTTTGCAATTTCAGAATCACCATCTTCTAATTCTTTTAAAGTATTTTTTCTGACTTCTTCAAGAGATGGATCAAGTTCATATTTTTGAGTGGTTTTAACATAAACATCATCACCACAATAGTGATCAAACTTTTTTCCGTTTGGAGGTTCTTCATCAAATCCAAAATGTTTGAAGCCCACAATTATATCGGCAACTTGTAACCCAGAATCATCAATATAATTAAGAACTTTAACTTTGTAATTTGCCTTTTTTAAAATTCTAGAAATAGTGTCACCGACAACAATGTTTCGAATATGACCTATGTGTAATGCTTTGTTAGGATTTACACTAGTATGTTCTACTACAATATCAGAGTTTTTACCAATATCAATATCACCATATGTATCAAAATAAGATTCAGATAAAATTAATTTAGTTAATTTTGGCCAATCAGCAAAAAAGTTTAGATATCCAGATGGATGTCCTTCAGATTTCAAGACAAACACATTAGGACATTGAGAATATTTTTCAGAAATAATTTGAGTGATTTCTTTGGGGCTTTTTTTCAATTCTTTTGCGAGTAAAAATGCAATGTTAGAACTTACATCACCAAATCCAGGCTTTGCAACTTCCACAGAAAAGGAGATATCAGAAATAGAAAGGTCTTGAAGAATTTTTTTTAGATTATTTTCAATTTCATTAATTATAGTTTGAAAGGTCATTATATCTCAGAGAATTTAGGTGCTAATTTATCTAATGCTTCTAAAACACCATCACCACTACTTGCAGATACAGTCATCGTAGCCTCAGAACGTACCAAATCAGAGGCATTGCCTAAGGCGATGCTTGTTTTTGCCACTTTAAACAAAGGAACATCAGTAGCACTATCTCCAATGGCAATAACATCATCTTTGAGTATATTGAATTTCTTCATTAATTCAGTAAAACCAGTTCCTTTGTCTATGCCTCTAGAATTAATATGAATTGCATATTGACTGTCAGAGAGATTAACATCAAGATTATGTTCAGAAAGAATTTTTCTAGCATCGTCTAATTCAAATGTTCTTTCCAAAACAACTTCAGTCAATCTAGGAAATACAGGTTTTTTTTGTACATTATCAATACTGTTTTTAATTAAGTCATAAGCCCTATTGCATTCTTCAATATTTCCCAATAACATATGATCATCAGCATCAAATGCAATACAACCTCCATTTTCACCAACAGCAATTTTTTTAGTTCCACCAAACACGGAAAGCAAGTATGCCTCAACTGAAGATCTACCAGTAACGTAGATCACATCATGTCCCATGTTAGTTAGTCTTCGAAGTGATTCCAAAGCATCAAGATGAATTCTACCTCCACCATTTTCCGTGATTGTTCCATCAATATCCACTGCAAAAGTTTTCTTTTTCATAAATTGAATTTTTTTTTTGGTAAATAATAAGTTGCTTAGTATATTTCAATAATGAATAGGAGTATAGAGAATAAAAATAGGATTTCATACTAAAATATTCAAATTTCTAATCAAAATTGTATAATAAACAACAATACATAAGGTTAAGTTCATACAATTAATCAAATATTCACTTGGCCAGTTTTAAGAAAATTACAAGTGATCAAATGAATCAAACACAAAAAAAGATTCGAGACAACGTTTCAAGTATGTTAGATTTTCTCAATCAATGTTTAGGAGAACCAAATAATCCAAATGTAGAATTATCAGAAATCTATATCAATGAAATGTATTCAATATTTGCCAATGCCATAGAAGAATATGGGAAATTAATCTATATGAAATCATTGACTTTAGAGTCAGATAACAAGTATGAAGTCAATTACAGGCATAAATTTCGAGATCATACGACAAAATATCATCTCGCATTAACAGAATTACCAAAATCAATTAATGATTTGTTTGAGGCAGGATTTACCAAAATGCCAATGAATATTTTAAATGTGGATCTAGATGATGAAGGCAGTCCAACATGGATTACATTTGATGTAGATATGAATACATTAAGAAAATGTGTTTCTGATTTTAGAAATCACATAATTGAATAAAAAATTAATTCATCAAAATTTTAACAGATAATTTTTTAGACAATACCACACCAACAACTCCCATAACAATCGCAGGAACCAAAGTATAGAGTAAAACAGTTTGAATCAATTCAAAATAAACAAAATAAATTAGACTAGGAGATACTAACTTACCCAACAAGATTTCATTGTAAGTGTACATAATGTACGGATAATATACCATATAGAAAACAGAGCCCACTAAACCACCAACAAAAAACATACTTATTTTTGAACGGTTTAATTTCAGAAAAATATCAGCAATAACAAAGGGGATTAGATTTAATGAATAAAATAGGACAGTATCAAACATTGCAAAGTTTGGAACAATTGCAGTGGAACTATAAATTAGTAAAAATAAACCTCCCAGAATACTCATAATTCCAAATTGATAATTAGATAATCGAAAAATCAAAGTTAAAGAAAAAGAAATTAAAAAAGGATATGCTAAGGATGCAATAATAAATGCAATAGTAGGTTCTGGATTAAATTCAAAATAATCAGTGCTAGAAAAAGGTAGAGATAAAGAGGAAATGATTCCTGAAGCAGATAACCAAACAGGAATAACAGCTAAAATTAGTAAAAATTTTGAAATAGATTTTGAATCATTGAATTTCAGATATCTTGAAATTCCAATTAATCCCCCGACGCTACACAAAAACATTCCTACAATCAAAGTAAAATGGGGTGGACTGAGTAATCCATCCAAACCAAAATAAGAATGCCAAACAAAATCTAGAGGACCAGCACCAGTCAACAACCCTATTCCAATTAACTTAATTTTTAATGATAAAAAATATGAATCTCTAAACTGTTGTAAATTTTTCCAACCAACAAAAGTTAACACAACTCCAATTAATGAAATTGCAACACCAGCATACATTAATGCATGAGGAGGAGAAAAAAAAGTTTCAGGTTTACTAAGTAAGTGATTTGTAATATCCCAACTACCTCCGACAGTAACTAAAAGAATTCCAAGACTAGTCAAAATACTTCCAAATAGAAATATGCCCTGTGAATAATGTTGTAGAAAATTTCCTGAAACTTCTGATTTTGAAATAGTCATATCTCTACTAGTCAATCATAAAATATTAGGGATTTACAGTTACCGAATATACTAAAACATGTTCATTTTGATGATCTAGAACACCAGAAAAAGGATAATGAGAAACATCGCTAGAATGAGGGATGCCTATAGATTTTACATATACATTAAAAATTCCAGAATTTTTTGGAGTTACAACAATATCAAAATGAGTTTCAACATCAGGTTTCAACGGTCTACTCATTGCTTCAATTAAAGGATATTTGGCGAAAGTAGTATCCACACCCCCACTATAACTAGAACCAATTTCATCATCTACATCAATGTAAGAAGGTGAAAGAGAAAAATCATATGTAGCAATTTTTACAACATCATCGATTTCAGTAAGATCAGGAAACCCCACAGATACAATATGAATATCTGCATAATCGCCAATATTTTTTGAGACAATGTCAAGACGGAATGAATCACCCAATTTGATTTCAGTTTCAGACAATATTGCTTCAAAAATTGGTTGAGGAATCAATTGTTCAGTCATCAAAAATTCAGAAGGAAGTATAAACACAGTTAGTAGAAAATACACAAATAGTAAAACAAACCCTGCAGAATAAATTAAAATTTTCTTCACATAAATTCAAATTCAAACACTATTAAAAAATGAAACAGATTGAACCAAGTTAGTAATTTTAATGGTTAAAAATTAAATCTAAAATGATTTCTACAAAAAAGATTGTAAAGTGTACGGTTTTATTTGAAAAGAATAAAGAAAAAATGAACTGTATTGGGAATTCCTGAAAAAATTAAAGCCATTCAAGATGAAATGGCAAAAACTCAGATCAATAAAGCTACAGAACATCACATAGGATTACTAAAGGCTAAAATTGCAAAATTAAAGAGAGAGCAAGAAGCTGATATTACCAAAAAATCAGGAATGAAGCAAGACGGTTTTGATGTCAGGCGTTCAGGAGATGCAACAGTAGTATTTATCGGATTACCAAGTGTTGGAAAATCAACATTACTAAATAAAATGACAAGTGCCAAATCAACTGTCGGTGCATTTCAATTCACCACGTTAACAGTAGTTCCAGGAATGATGGAATACAGAGGTGCAAAAATTCAGGTTTTAGATCTTCCAGGAATTATCAAAGGAGCATCAACGGGTAAGGGATTAGGAAAAAGAATCCTTTCAGTTGCAAGAACTGCAGATTTAGTATTATTAGTTTTAGATGTATTTCAACCATATCACGAAGATGTTCTAACTAATGAATTAGGAAATATAGGAATTAGATTAAATCAATTACCACCAAATATTACAATAGAGAAAGCATCAATGGGAGGAATTGCAATTGCTCAACAAGCAAAGTTAACAAAAATTACAGAAAAACATCTTAAAGATATTTTGCACCTTTATGGAATTGTAAGTGCAAGAGTTGTAGTACGTGAAGATTTAACATCAGAACAGTTAGCAGATCACATTGCAGGTAACATTAGTTATTCTAAAGCCATCACAGTTCTAAATAAAATTGATTTAGTAGATGAAGAATTTCTAAAAGATCTAAAAACAAAAATAAAATCAGACGTCATAGAGGTTTCTGCAAACGCAGATTTGAACATAGAAGAATTAAAAGAAAAAATTTATGAAAAATTGAAATTCATTAGAATATACATGCGTCCAAAAGGAGGAGAAACTGATTTCAAAGAACCGTTTATTGCAAGAGAAGGAGACACAGTAGAAGATATTTGTAATAAGCTTCACAGAAGATTAAGAAGAGAATTCAGATATGGATTAGTCTGGGGTAAAAGTGTAAAGTTTGGAGGACAAAGAGTAGGATTAACTCACATAATGCAAGATGAGGATGTATTAACAATAATCAAAATTAAAGGTGTAAGTTCTCAATAAAAAATAAAATTAGATCAAATAAAATAAAAATAATTTACTAAAAATTAGAAAAAATCAGATTAAAGATCAATTACATGCAGAGTAATGATCAATTACATGCTCAAAAATTTCAAGAATAGACAAAAAATGAAAAAATAAATTGAAAATGAATTAAATAAAAAAATAAGCATAGAAAATATCGATCAGTAGTTTTTTCCAATGATCAAATTACTTCAATAATTGTAATCAAATTGTGTAAATTTTTTTAGTTTAACCACTGAAAAACAATGAAAATATCGATTTTAGCATGGCTACAAAAAGAAAAGCTGCAACTAAACGTAGATCAACTACAAAAGCAGCCCCAAAAAGAAAAGCTACTAGAAAAACTGCAACTAGAAAAGCAGCTCCAAAGAGAAAAGCAGCAGCAAAACGCAAAGCAGCTCCAAAGA
>ERZ802830.367-NODE-367-length-45218-cov-16.1049_pt1 | contig 45218 bp, 41 predicted proteins | sample MGYA00345654_ERZ802830 | MGnify/ENA primary metagenome ERZ802830 (study PRJEB30503, sample SAMEA104212375) | marine metagenome | biome: Westerlies Biome; feature: [SRF] surface water layer (ENVO:00010504) within the epipelagic zone...; material: water...
GCAGACCCCCGCGCTGAGGGTATTAGTATTCGAAAATTGAGCCTGCGGGTTGCCGCTGGTAAAGAATGCCCACCTGAATACTGGAATTTATCCTTTGGTGATGATTTCGCATGTCTTGGACGGCAACGATTAGAACTATTATCTGTTGGTCCAAAGTTTGGTAACAGCTGGATTTATCGTGGCTGCGCTGCGCCACCCTGATGATTTGCTGCGGGTTGGCACCTCAGCGCAGTCTGTGCTGAGACCTCTTGAATTGACCGCCGGAGTGGGCGCGGTCTTGTTCAGTCCGATCTTTGGGGCAGGCATTGATCGCCAAAGGGTCAGCGCCTTCGGGGTCTCGCTTGGAGGTGTTACTGTGCTGGCGGCTGCGTGTGGCAGAATGAACGGTTCCCTGAGTGCTGAGCATTGCAGTAATAATGCGCAGGCCGATCTTGAATTTTGCGTGGGGGAACCGGGTGATGAACTGATGCCGATATGGCTCAGGCTCAGACGGGCAGTCTGCCGTGTGCCACCGGTAAATTTAGATCAAGATCTTTATAATCGCCGCTTTCAATTGCGTGTCTTGGCGGCGCCTGCCGGATTGCCTTTTGATGATCTCAGCGCGGTTACCGTGCCTGTCATGTTGCCGCGGGTTGGGGCAGACGTGACCCTCCGCTTCCCGTATCATGCGCAGAGACTTCACCTGCGTTTACTTAACCCAAATCGATACGAGGTGATTGAGGGTTCGCATCACTATGTATTTCTGTCGCCGTTTCCAGACAGAATTACCAAGGAAGTTGGCCGCCCTGCACAAGACCGTTTGGATTGTGATCGCCGACCTTTCCTGAACCGCATGAATGCCGAAATTGTGAGGTTCTTTCAGGGTTGTTTCGCCGCCATCTCAGGTGGCTGACTGATTGTGTCGCTGTCGGTTGGCTGGGGTGGTAAGCCGTGAAAAATGTTGGATTAAGGCGCAGATTTGCCGCCTTTTGCCGGGACAATCGGTGCCGGTTTGAAACTGTATTGAAATTTTCCAGCGACAGATTGTCTGTAGCATTACGGACCTCATGCATCGGGCGCTGTTTGGTCCCTATGAAGGTTTGCCTGACCTGATGTGTGTTGTCTTAATACCGGATTTGGCGCATTGCACATAGACCAATAAACGCAAAGGTTACGCGATTTTCCGCTAGTATTGTTTACTGTGATAAAAAAATAAAAAGTATTTTTGACCATTTTCATTGATGGCGCCAAATCTCACCTTGAGAAGTAGTAAATTTCTAATACGGAGATTGGACTTCCGTTACGCGAGTAAATCTCCGGGTCAAGCAAAAATAGATTATTTAAGATATTATATATTATGAAATGAGTCCGTTGGCATAACTTTTGCTTCTCAATACCACCTCAACACGATGAAGGAAGGGGTGTCCAATATGAAAATTACCTTCACACGAGAAGGCTTAATTGGCCTAAGCTCGACAATACTATCTTTATTGCTCCTATTTGGTTTGCTATCGGTAACTTGAATTAGGACAAAACTACGCAGATGAATGGAAAGCCAGAGGGGCCGCATGGGTAAGTCTTGTGGCCCTTTTTTGATTACCAAAACCGAGGCGAGATGAGATTTTTGAAGTCAACTGGCGCGGGGCGGGGAATACAGCCTGTCAATCATCATATCCATCAGGGTTCTGCCTCTGCCACCGCCATGCGTCTGCGCAGATGTCAAAAAGAGACTTCTGGGCCGTCCAGCCAAGAGTTTTTTCAGCTCGTTGCGCATTGGCATAAAACCGCGCCAGATCGCCGGACCGGCGGGCGGTGACGGTAGTTGCAATAGCGCGGCCGCTCATTCGGGTGAAGGCTGCTGCCAGTTCGAGTACGGTCACGCCGCGTCCGGTCCCGATATTGAAAACCTGAAAGCCGGAGTTGGTGCGGACATGTTCAATCGCAGCCAGGTGGGCACGGGCTAAATCGACAACGTGGATGTAATCACGCTCTCCGGTCCCGTCGCGGGTTTCGAAATCATTGCCAAACACCGTTAGAGCGGGACGGTGCCCGCTGGCAACTTGGGCCAGAAATGGCATCAGGTTATCCGGCACACCTTTGGGATTTTCACCAATTTCTCCTGAAGGGTGGGCTCCTGCAGGGTTGAAATAGCGTAAGCACACCGCAGATGCGTCGCGATGGGTGACGCTCCAGTCTCGCAAAATTTGCTCAATCATTAATTTTGTGTGCCCATAAGGGTTTACTGGTTCTGTCGGGTGCTGTTCGTCATAGGGCAGGTATTGTGGCAGACCATAGACTGTGGCTGATGAGGAAAAGACAATTTTGTGACAGCCAACCCGCTCCATCCCTGCCAGCAATGACAGCGTGCCGCCAACGTTCTTACGATAATAGTCTAAGGGGCGGGCAACACTGGCTCCCACTGCTTTCAATCCGGCGAAATGGATCACGCCATCGGGGCGAAACCGCTGTAATTCTGCAGAAACAGCTGTGGTATCGCACAGGTCTGCCTGCATGAAAGCCAAGTCGCGCTTGGTCAGTTTTCTTACCCTTTGCAATGCCGCGATATGACTATTAGATAGATCGTCGATCACGCTTATATCATGTCCGGCATTCAGTAATTCAATAATGCTGTGGGTGCCGATATAGCCTGCACCTCCGGTCACAAGAAGTTTCAAAATAAGTAGTTCTCTTAATATTTGCGGCTTTATAATGCGAATGCTGGTCCAGTTTGCGGGGCAGTATTGAGTGCATATACCTAAAAAACATCAAAAATAGCAGCAGATGCCGGGCCTGTCCATATAGGACTGGGGATACCTGCGGTCTTTTAAAAATGTACATTGCCCGACTGTCGTTCCGCATCACCGCCAATAATTTCGGTTTGCCAAGAATTTTACCGGCGATGGTGCGTGGTGAGCCATGCAGGGCCTGATGCTATTTAGTAAAACCCAACCTCGGCAACCTGAATGTCGGCATTATGGGCACGGCCATAAGCGACGATACCGATGGATTTCAACGACGTTGGCTTTGGCACTTTTCGCAGAATCCTGTTCGATTTTTTAAAGCTGTCAAATGGCAGGCGTATCTCTTGCCAGTTTTCAGTCACCTCAAAGGCGGCCTGATAATAATGCCATGGCAACAGTGTGCCCGACGTCCTTAGATGTACAAAATAGCCTTGATTGTTGCCGCGGACCTTAATGGTTATCCCAGTGCTTTCGGCTGATGGCGCCGCTTTCAGGTCGTGGGCAAACTGGATGAACCCGCCGTTGTTTTCAAGGCTCACGGTGCCGGTCATATGGGCAAAGGCCGTTCCGCTTTCACTTAAAAAGTTGACCTGCCCTTGTGATACGCCACCCATCACCTGATCCGAGACAAACCGCCACCGGGTTTCAGGGCTTGATTCAAAATTGTCCAAAACCGTGTCCCCGCCCTGTGCTGGGTTACCCAATGTAAGAGCCAGTATTGCGGCGGTTATCAGATGTTTCATGTTCATTTACCTCCTGTGACATACCGAAAAGCTAGGGCGATTGGGAAAAAGGTCTAATAGCTGTATCAGGCCGCGTTGTCAGGCTTATGTCGTTTGATGATAGAGCGGCATAACACAGCTGTCTGTTTCGGCGGCCGGCTGCGAATGTGAAGCTCTAACCGATTTCAATGATCACTTTGCCGGTTGCCTTGCGGGTCCGCAATAGTTCAAGTCCCTCATTGCAATGTGCCAAAGGCAAAGTATGGCTGATGTGCGGCGTCAGCTTGCCATCTTGATACCATGCGATCAATTGGGCAAAGCTATCGGTCAGCACGGCTGGTTTTATCTTGCTATAACCACCCCAGTAATATCCGATTACCGTCAGGTTTTTCACCAGAAGGATATTGGCGGGTATTTGTGGCACCTCGCCACTGGCAAAGCCTAACGGGAGAATTCGCGCCTCTGGATTGCACGCCCGCAAAGCCGCTTTGAATTGATCACCGCCGACCGGATCATAGACAACATCGGCCCCGCCCAAGGCACGCACGATATCGCGAATATCATCGGTTTCGGAATTGATCAGATGGTCGGCTCCTGCGGCTTTGGCGACCTGTAACTTTTCGGCACCCCGCGCACATGCGATGACTTCGGCTCCCATTAGTTTGCCCAACTCAACTGCCGTTAAGCCGACTCCACCTGACGCACCTAAGACCAAGAGCCGTTCGCCGGGGCGAAGATGCGCTTTATAACCCAGCGCCACATGCGAAGTTCCATAGGCCACCAAAAACGCGGCGGCATCACGATCGGACATTTCTGCAGGCACTGGCACGCAGATATCAGCGGCTATAGCGGCATATTCAGCCAACCCTCCAAACCCGTTGTACGATGCAACTCGGTCACCAACCCGCAAATCTGTCACGCCGGCTCCCACTTCGGTGACAGTGCCGCAGATTTCCATACCAAGGGTAAAGGGCAATTGGGGTCGCTCCTGATAGGTGCCTTTGATGATCAAAAGATCGCCAAAATTCAGTCCGCAGGTATGAATTTTAACCGTCACCTGCCCAGCCTCAGCCGTTGGAACGGGAATGTCACGCAAGACCAGTGGCTGGTCATAGTCGGTAAGCTGCATTGCTTTCATATCTGCCGTCCTTTTCTTCTCTGTGGCGAGCTGTTTATGGGCTCGGGTATGTCCGGCTTACTTGTATTTTTAATTATGCAAATTGCCGGATTGTATCACCATGCTTGGCTGCGTAGATTGAACCAAATCAGGAATCAAGCACCAACCGCATGTGATCGCCAAAAGCTGACTTTTGCCCAATTGCCGGGCCTCTTTTTTGCAGCCGCGCAGGCGGACCACCGGGCGCCAGTTAAGTACTACGAAGGGAAGATAGCAATGAGTGCGCTACAGTCTTTACAGGGGTTTTTATCCACGCAGCCCGTGATTGATTTCATGACAAACATTCTGGCAGCAATCTGTGTGCTGGTGGTGACTTTCTTATTGTCACGCTGGGTGAAATCATCGATCGCGCAGCTGGGCTTTAAATATGACCAGCTTGACGATACGCTGTTTGTTTTTCTCAGCAAATTCTCGCAAATTGTGGTTATCATTGTCGGCGCGACTTTCGTGCTCAACAGTTTTGGCGTGCAGACCACCTCGATTGTGGCGCTGTTGGGCGCCGCGGGTCTTGCCGTGGGATTGGCACTGCAAGGCACGTTGTCAAATTTCGCGGCTGGCATCATGCTGATTGTATTCCGCCCATTCAAACAGGGGGATTTTGTCTCAGTATCGGGTCAGTCTGGAACAGTGAAAGAAATCTCTATTTTTACCACTGAATTGGCAACCACGGATAATCTGCAGGTGATTGTGCCAAACGGTCAGGTCTGGGGCGCGCCAATTACAAATTACTCGGTGTATGATAAACGCAGGCTTGATCTTGTCTTCAGCGTCTCCTACGGCACAGATCTGGCGCGGGCAGACGCCGTTCTTACGGATCTGGTCGCAGGCGACACGCGCATCCACAAAGCACCTGATCCCTTGATCAAAGTCAGCGCTTTGAACCAAAGTTCTGTCGATTTTACCTTGCGGTTGTGGTGCGACGCCTCGGACTATTTGACATTAAAGTTTGATCTGACCCGTCGTGTCAAAGAGGCCTTTGATGTCGCGGGTATCGAGATCCCTTTTCCGACCACCATGATTGTTAATTCTAACGACCCACGTTGAGTATTCCTGAAATCTGGTCCCAAGGGGCTGTTGTTGCAAAATTCACAGTGCAGGTGGAGACACGAGATGGCACGGCCAAAAATTGCAATTGCCACTTTTCAACATGAGACAAATACCTTTGCCCCCTTTGTGACTGGTTGGGAGCAGTTTATGACACCGGGGTCATGGCCGGCTTTTTGCGTTGGCGATCAGATACTAGAGACTTGCACCGGGCTTAATGTTCCTATCAGTGGGTTTATTGAGACGGCTTCAATGTGTGATTTGATACCCATTTCGTATGCTGTGGCCGAACCGGGTGGTCTGGTCACGCAAGCGGCCTTTGACGCGATTTGTGAACGCATGTTGACGGGGATCAAAGCGGCGGGGCGGCTGGATGGGCTATATCTTGATCTGCATGGTGCTATGGTGACGGAACAGGCCGATGATGGCGAGGCGTTGCTTTTGAAACGGATTCGTGCGCTTGTCGGGGCAGATTTGCCGATTGTTGTCAGTCTTGATCTGCACGGTAATATCAGCCCGGAGTTTTGTGATTTGGTCAGTGCGCTGGTGATCTATCGCACCTATCCTCATGTTGATATGGCCGAGACAGGGCGCCGCGCGGCGCGGGTATTTGACATAATATTGCGCTGTGAAAAACTGCCCTACAAGTCTTTTAGACAAGTGGATTTCATGGTGCCTATCACCGCGCAGTCGACCCGCAGGCAGCCCGGGCAGCAGCTATATCAAAAGCTTGAAAGTTTGGAAATTCAGGGGGTTTTGTCGGTTGATCTGGCGTTTGGATTTCCTCCGGCCGATATTCCAAACTGTGGGATGTCGGTCTTTGCGTGTGGCTATGATCAAGCCGCGGTTACGGCGGCTACCGCAACGGTTGTTGCAGCGCTGGCGGCGGCTGAAGACAGTTTTGACGATCAATTAATGGCGGTGGATGATGCTGTGCAAACTGCAGGTGATCTGGCGAAACAGGCGCAGCGGCCGGTGATTATTGCGGATCCACAAGACAATCCCGGTGCGGGTTCAAGTGGTGACAGCACGGGAATTCTTGCAGCGCTTTTAAAGCATAACATCCCGGCGCTCTTGGGCATGTTCTGGGCGCCTGAGGCGGCCCGTTTGTGTCACAAAGCTGGTGTTGGGGCGCAGGTCCAGTTGACCTTAGGCGGCACATTCCCCGAGCAAAATGGCCCGGAAATTGTTGTGACTGGATCAGTGAAACACTTGTCAGAGGGTCGCTTTACCTGCGCTGGGCCGATGCTTGCAGGCATTTCTGCCAATCTTGGCAAGATGGCCGCAGTGACACTCACGTTGAAAAACTCTGGTGAAATTGTCGTTGTGATTGGCTCAAATCGTGCGCAGACGGCAGATCGAGAGATTTTTCGCCATATTGGCTGTGATCCGGAAAGCTATGGGATCGTGGTGGTTAAAAGTGCCATTCATTTTCTGGCGGATTTTGAACCGATTGCCGAGAGGGTGTTGTTCGCAGTAGCCGCCGGTCAAAACCCGTGTAAACTTACTGATATTCCCTATAAAAAGCTCCGTCAGGGGCTTCGGCTTGGGCCACAAGGCCCCGCGTTTATCAACCCTGAATATTAAATGTCTGGCTTGACGCCAAATGCGTCTTGGTGATCATTGGCAATGCCTTGTTTTTGCGGTGTCACAGCGATGTGATGGCGCTGATCGGCATGAAAGCCTTGGTATCGCGGCAGGGTGCATTGCGGTGGCAATTGTTTGGTTTTGGCCAGAAACTTTTAAATAACCCTGCAGAAAAATCCCCTAACGGGTTGGGTCTAGGTGCTTTTGCGTGAAAATCATCCCACGCCCCCCCTTTTCCTTGGCGTGTGATCTGCTAAGTCAACGCTTGAGACTTTGAAAAGGCACCAAATATGACTGATAGGTTCCGTCTGACATTGGCACAAAGCAACCCCACCGTGGGTGATATAGCGGGCAATGCCGCACTGGCCAGCCGGGTCTGGCAACAGGGCCGTGATGCCGGTGCCGATATGGTGGCTCTGCCGGAGATGTTTATCACCGGCTATAATGCGCAAGATCTGGTGGTCAAACCAGCGTTTCATCACGCGGCCATGGCTGCGGTGACGCAACTGGCCGCAGACTGTGCTGATGGTCCCGCGTTGGGGATCGGTGGTCCTTGGGCGGAAGATGGCAAACTTTACAATGCGTATTTCATTTTGCGCGGGGGTGAAATTACGTCTAGGGTGTTGAAAAACCACCTGCCAAACGAGACCGTCTTTGACGAGGTGCGGATCTTTGATGCCGGACCGCTGGGCGGGCCATATAGTGTGGGCGATACCCGTATTGGCAGCCCGATCTGCGAGGATGCTTGGTATGAGGATGTGTCTGAGACGCTGTCTGAAACCGGGGCAGAGTTTTTATTAATCCCCAATGGGTCGCCCTATGATCGCGAGAAATTATCGGTGCGTCAAAATATCATGGTGGCGCGGGTGATCGAAACCGGCCTGCCGCTGATTTACCTCAATATGGTCGGTGGGCAGGATGATCAGGTGTTTGATGGCGGCAGTTTCGTGCTGAACCCCGGCGGTGCGCTGGCGGTGCAATTGCCGCTGTTTGAAGACACGGTTGCCCATATCGATTTACTGCGTGGTCCCGAGGGTTGGCGCGCCGAGGACGGGCCGAAAGCCAGAATTCCTGATATGCTGGAACAGGATTATCATGCGATGGTGCTGGGGGTGCGCGATTATTTGCGTAAATCCGGTTTTGCCAAAGTTTTGTTGGGTTTATCGGGGGGGATCGACAGCGCGATTGTCGCCACGATTGCTGCCGACGCCATAGGTGCGGAGAATGTACGCTGTGTGATGCTACCGTCCGACTATACCTCTGAAAGCTCTTTGCAGGATGCCAAAGCCGTCGCGGAAAATCTGGGATGTGCGTATGATTTTGTGCCCATCACAGAGGGACAGGCTGCGATCACCGGCACGCTTGCGCCGTTGTTTGTGGGCACGCAGCCTGATCTGACCGAAGAAAACATCCAGTCGCGTCTGCGCGGTCTGCTGCTCATGGCACTGTCAAATAAATTTGGTGAAATGCTGTTGACCACAGGCAATAAATCCGAAGTGGCGGTGGGCTATGCGACGATATACGGGGATATGGCAGGCGGGTATAATCCGATCAAAGATCTCTATAAAACGCGGGTTTTCGAGATTTGCCGCTGGCGTAACAACCAGCACCGTGGTTGGATGATGGCACCCGCGGGGGCTGTCATCCCCGAGCGTGTGATCTCCAAACCACCCTCGGCCGAACTGCGCCCCGATCAAAAAGACAGCGACAGCCTGCCCGATTATCCGGTGCTGGACGGCATTCTAGAGATGTTGGTTGACAAAGATGCTTCGGTTGCAGAGTGCGTTGCCGCAGGGTTTGCCGAGGCGGAGGTCAAACAGGTGCAGCATTTGCTCTATATCAGCGAGTACAAGCGGTTTCAGTCGGCTCCGGGTACACGGCTGAGCAAAAAGGCGTTCTGGCTTGACCGCCGTTATCCCATCGTCAATCGCTGGCGTGATCGCGGCTAGCGAAAGCCGTCTCTGCGTCACGCTTTCTGGACAATGGCGGTCACATATGGGACACGGCCTGTGAACAGGAGAGATTTCCATGACAACCACCCGTTTCGCACCGTCCCCCACTGGTTATATTCATGTTGGAAACCTGCGCACAGCGCTGTTTAACCACCTGATTGCCCGCAAGGCTGGAGGCGACTTCATCCTGCGGATTGATGACACCGATCCAGAGCGCTCTAAGGAAGCCTATGTTGAGGCAATCCAACAAGATATGACGTGGCTCGGATTGAGTTGGGATCGGGTTGAGCGCCAGTCGTTACGGTTGGACCGCTATAGCGATGCGGCTGATCAATTGCGCGCGATGGGTCGGTTTTACGAGTGTTTCGAGACCCCGACCGAGCTTGATCTCAAGCGTAAAAAGCAACTCAATATGGGTAAGCCGCCGGTTTATGACCGTGCGGCGCTTGCGCTGACAGAGGCCGAAAAAGAGCAATTGCGCGCCGAGCGCGGCCAAGGTCACTGGCGGTTCAAGCTGGATCTTGAGCGGATTGAATGGACAGACGGTATTCTGGGTGAAATGTCGATTGATGCCGCAAGCGTCAGTGATCCCGTTTTGATCCGTGGTGATGGTCAGGTACTGTACACCTTGGCTTCGGTCGTGGATGATATCGAAATGGGCGTCACTGATGTGGTGCGCGGGTCGGATCATGTAACCAACACCGCCACCCAGATCCAGATGATTACGGCGCTAGGGGGCACACTGCCGGCGTTTGCGCATCATTCGTTATTAACGGGTCCGCAAGGCGAAGCGCTGTCAAAGCGTTTGGGGACACTGGCACTGCGCGATCTGCGGCAGCAAGGGGTTGAACCGGCCGCATTGCTTAGCCAGATGGCCCGTCTGGGCTCCAGCGATCCGATCGAGTTGCGAGACGACCTCACAACGATCGCCGAAGGGTTCAACCTGACGCATTTCGGATCGGCGCCAACCAAATTTGATGTCGATGACCTGTTTCCACTGACGGGCCGCCATCTGCAGACGCTCGAACATTCGGCACTGGCCGATGAGATTGCGGCGCTGGGCGTTCCAGCGGATCTGTCGCAACAGTTTTGGGCTGTCACCCGCGAAAATATCACAACGCGTCATGATCTGGCGGCGTGGTGGAGACTGTTTTCGCAAGGTGCTGATCCGGTTATCGAGGCCGAAGATTCAGAGTTCGTTGCCCAAGCGATGACGCTGTTGCCAATGGGCCCGCTGGACGGCGAAAGCTGGGGGACGTGGACGGCCGCGGTCAAAGCCGCCACGGGGCGCAAGGGGCGCGGATTGTTTATGCCGTTGCGCAAGGCACTGACCGGACAGCAGCATGGTCCCGACATGTCGGCGGTTCTGCCCCTGCTTCAGGTGATTAAAGCCCGCGGTTAGGGTTGGGCAACGCTGACGGCCAGTCGCTCTATGGCTTGATCGACAAAAGCAAGTTGTGCCGCGTCTAACGCTTGATGGCGCGGATAAAGCGGCGCGGCGCGGTCATTCAGAACAGGGCGATCCCAGCCGTCGGTTGTTTCAAGAAACAGATTAGCACCCTGCGGGCCGAACTGCTGCAGATAGCCCTGAAGAACCACATCGAGATAGCTCAGCAAGATCGGGGGCCTCTGCGCATCGGTATCTGCAGGAGTTTCTGGCACAGCATAAATCGCAATATCATGCTCTTGATACATTTCTGGCAATGACCCCACAGACAAAGTCAGCCGGTCATAGCCTTGTTCGCGGATATCCAGGGCCGCCCAGTCGTTGTCGGGCACTGGCGCGATCAGCCCGTCAATCGCGCTATGATCATCCGGCACCGCGCTCAGGAGCGCCACCGGATGGTCTATTGCCTGTCGCCAGGTCCGGCGCCAGCCCTGAATGCGCAGCCTTTCGGTCGGGGCATATCTATGGGTGGCGGCGTTCACCAACGACCCGTAGCCAAAGAAATAAGGGTGTGTCATCTCGGCAAGATCGCTGATCAAAAACACGAAGTCAAACGGATCAATTTGCAAGGGTAAAATGGGCCAATTCAAGTTCTTCAGGGGTGTCTTAAAACCTGTCTTGTCAGATCTAAAACAGCAGACTATGGTGCGTCATCAAAATGGGAGAACCAGCCGCGTGCTGGTGCCGAAGGAGCAACCGCCCCGGAAACTCTCAGGCAACAGGACCATTTTGATTAAAACACTCTGGAGAGAGGCGCGTAAACTGCGTCCGCCGAAGGGATAACGATCTCAGGCAAAAAGACAGAGGGGGCATCGTTGCACTGGCTTAAGCCGGAGCTTATGGGATGCCGATGCGTTTAAACTTCGTTTTTGGCATAAATATAGGTGGAAACATGACGTTGCTCCGTACGCCTCTGCATGCGCTGCATGAAAAAAAAGGTGCCAAAATGGTACCCTTTGCCGGTTATGACATGCCGGTACAATATTCTTTAGGGGTGCTCAAAGAGCATCTGCACACCCGGGCCCACGCTGGCCTGTTCGATGTCAGCCATATGGGACAAGTGGTGTTGCGGGGGCGCAATTATCACACAGTGGCGCGGGCCCTTGAAACTCTCGTGCCAGTCAATATCCTCGATTTGCCGCAGGACCGTCAACGCTATGGGTTTTTCACCACGCCTGAGGGCGGTATCAGTGACGATCTGATGTTGGCAAACCGCGGGGATCATATTTTTATGGTGGTCAATGCAGGCTGCAAGATTGACGATATTGCCTATCTAAAACGGCAGCTCGAACCAGAAATAACCGTTGAAGAGATCACCAATCGAGCATTGCTGGCGCTGCAGGGGCCGGCCGCCGAGGTGGTGCTTGCAGAACATCACCCGATGGTTGCGGGCATGAGCTTTATGGATGTTAAAACCGTGCCTCTGGCCGGTGCTGAATGCTGGGTGTCGCGCTCGGGCTATACCGGTGAGGATGGGTATGAAATTTCTGTGCCCGTTGCTGTGGCCGAAGATTTGGCGCAGGCGCTGTTACAGCACCCCGAGGTTGAGCCAATCGGTCTGGGTGCGCGCGATTCTCTGCGCCTTGAGGCGGGCTTGTGCCTGTATGGCCATGATATTGATACAGCCAGCAGCCCGGTTGAGGCCGGTCTGGCGTGGGCGATGCAGAAAAGCCGCCGCGCGCAAGGGGACCGCGCCGGGGGCTTTCCCGGTGCAGAGCGTATTCTGAACCAATTACAACAGGGGCCCAAAAGTCGCCGTGTCGGTTTGTTGCCCGAAGGGCGCGCCCCGATGCGCGAAGGTGTGCCGCTGTTTGCCTCGGCTGACGCTGATACGGCTATTGGTGTGATCACCTCCGGGGGCTTTGGCCCAAGTTTAAACCGTCCGGTTGCTATGGGCTATGTTCCTGCCGATATGGCGGCTGTCGACACACAGGTTTTTGGTGAAATCCGTGGCAAACGTCTGCCTTTGACCGTGGTCAAACTGCCGTTTATCCCCGCCAACTTTAAAAGATAGTCAATAGGAGAGACCCGTAATGAAATACACTGAAGAACATGAATGGTTGCGTATCGAAGACGATTTGGTGGTGGTGGGCATCACCGATCACGCCTCGGCACAATTGGGTGATGTGGTTTTTGTCGAACTGCCCGAGGCTGGCACCACTGTAGCAAAAGACGAAGAGATTGTGGTGATCGAAAGCGTCAAGGCCGCCTCTGATATCCTGTCACCACTGGACGGAGAGATTGTAGAGGTCAATGAGGCGTTGGTCGCCACCCCCAGCATGGTCAATGATGATCCTTTGGGGGAGGCATGGTTTTTCAAACTAAAGGCCGCCGATCTGGGGCAGATGGATGATTACCTCAGTGAGGCCGGGTACAAAAAACTGATCGGCTGAGGTCTTGTGGCGACGGCATTTATGCACCGCGCAGTCTGCGGCGGTCGCCCACTGACCCGGTTTGTGCCGGTTGGCTAATTCAATGATTATGAACGGGAGGCTGTAATGCCCTTTAAACCGACAAATTACTTGCCCTACGATTTTGCCAATCGGCGCCATATCGGTCCGTCTCCAGACGAGATGGCGCAGATGCTGCAAACCGTTGGAGCGCCAGACCTCGCCGGCCTAATTGATGACACGCTGCCGGTATCGATACGGCAAGAAAAGCCGCTTGATTTTGGCAAACCCAAATCCGAGCGAGAACTATTGTATCATATGCGGGTCACGGCGTCTAAAAACAAGGTTCTGACCAGCCTGATCGGACAGGGCTATCATGGCACTGTTACCCCACCCGTGATTCAGCGCAATATTTTGGAAAATCCGGCTTGGTACACCGCATATACCCCTTATCAGCCAGAGATATCCCAAGGCCGTCTCGAGGCCTTGTTGAACTATCAAACGATGGTAAGCGACTTGACCGGGTTAGAGATTGCCAACGCCTCGCTGCTGGATGAGGCCACGGCCTGTGCCGAGGCGATGACCATGGCGCAGCGGGTGGCTAAATCGAAAATGAAGGCGTTTTTCATCGATGAAAATTGTCACCCACAAAATATCGCAGTGATGCAAACCCGTGCGGCGCCACTGGGTATTGAAATTTTTATTGGCGCCCCTGAAACTTTGGATGCCACACAGGTGTTTGGTGCAATTTTTCAATACCCAGGCACTTACGGCCATGTTCGAGACTTTACCGATCCAATCGCAGCGCTGCATTTGGCTAAGGCGATTGGGATTGTCTGTGCCGATCCGCTGTCTTTGACCTTGCTCAAAGAACCCGGTGCCATGCAGGCCGATATTGCGGTTGGCAGCACCCAACGCTTTGGCGTGCCGGTAGGGTATGGTGGCCCGCATGCGGCCTATATGGCAACCAAAGATGCCTATAAGCGGTCGATGCCGGGGCGTATTGTTGGGGTGTCGGTCGATGCCAATGGCAACCGGGCCTACCGCTTGTCGCTGCAAACCCGCGAACAGCATATCCGTCGCGAGAAAGCCACCTCAAATGTGTGTACTGCGCAGGCCTTGCTGGCGGTGATGGCGTCGTTTTATGCAGTGTTTCATGGCCCGGAAGGTTTGAAAGCAATTGCGCAGCGCATTCACCGCAAAACGGTGCGCTTGGCCAAAGGGTTTGAGGCGGCGGGTTTTAAGGTTGAGCCAAAAGCTTTTTTTGACACGATCACCGTTGAGGTCGGTCCGCTGCAAAACGCGGTAATGGCCTCCGCAGTGGCTGAGGGGATCAATTTGCGGGCAGTGGGTCAAACCAGGGTCGCCATCACCCTGGACGAGCGCAGTCGGCGCGCCACCACCCAAGCGGTCTGGCGCGCGTTTGGCATTGCGCGCGATGACGATGATCTGGCGCCGTTGTACCGGGTGCCAGAGGCATTGCACCGCAAAAGCGACTACCTGCAACACCATGTGTTTCACATGAACCGGGCTGAAACCGAAATGATGCGCTATATGCGGCGTCTCGCAGATCGCGATCTGGCACTTGACCGGGCGATGATCCCGTTGGGCAGTTGCACAATGAAACTTAACTCGGCGGCGGAAATGATGCCAGTCAGCTGGCGGGAGTTTTCATTACTTCATCCCTTTGCGCCGGCAAATCAGGCGCTAGGATATCGTGAAATGATCGACGATCTATCCTCTAAACTGTGCGATATAACCGGCTATGATACGATTTCGATGCAGCCCAATTCGGGTGCTCAAGGCGAATACGCGGGGCTGCTGACGATTGCAGCCTATCACTTGGCACGTGGCGAGTCGCAGCGCAATATCTGTCTGATCCCGACCTCGGCGCATGGCACCAATCCGGCCAGCGCACAGATGGTGGGCTGGAAAGTGGTGCCGGTGCAATCGGACGCGCGGGGTGATATTGATCTGGAAGACTTTCGCGCCAAAGCAGCGCTGCACGCTGACCATTTGGCGGGCTGCATGATCACTTATCCCTCGACCCATGGTGTATTTGAGGAAACTGTGCATGAGGTTTGTCAAATCACCCATGACAATGGTGGTCAGGTCTATATCGACGGTGCCAATATGAACGCAATGGTTGGGCTGTCGCGCCCTGGTGATTTGGGCGGCGATGTCAGCCATCTCAACTTACACAAGACGTTTTGTATCCCACACGGGGGGGGTGGCCCAGGCATGGGGCCAATAGGTGTCAAGGCGCATTTGACGCCACATTTGCCCGGCCATCACACCACGATTGACGGCGCTGGCGCCTCAGGTGCAGTTTCTGCGGCGGCGTTTGGGTCACCGTCATTACTGCCGATAAGCTGGGCCTATTGCCTGATGATGGGGGGCGAGGGGCTAACACAAGCGACACGGGTGGCGATTCTGAACGCCAATTACATCGCCAAGCGGCTGGAAGGCGCGTTTGAGGTGCTTTATAGAGGGCCGACCGGCCGCGTGGCACATGAGTGCATTCTGGATGTGCGTCCGTTTGTAGACAGTGCGGGTATCACTGTGGATGATATTGCCAAGCGATTGATTGATTGCGGTTTTCATGCACCAACCATGAGCTGGCCCGTGGCGGGCACTCTGATGGTTGAGCCGACGGAATCGGAAACCAAGGCTGAACTTGACCGGTTTTGTGACGCTATGCTGGCGATACGGGCCGAGATTGCAGCGGTAGAAAACGGTCAGATTGACGCCGAGAATAATCCGCTCAAACACGCGCCGCACACAGTTGAGGATCTGGTGGGCGACTGGGACCGGCCCTATAGCCGTGAACAGGGTTGTTTCCCGCCCGGCGCATTTCGGGTTGATAAATACTGGCCACCGGTGAACCGCGTCGACAATGTTTATGGCGACCGGCATCTGGTATGCACCTGTCCGCCGATGTCGGACTATGCCGAAGCCGCCGAATAAGCGCGTGCATCAGTCCAGCAGGAACGAAAACGCCTGCTGGATTTCGGACCACACGTCGGCGCTGCGCGCGCTGAGCAGATAACCGTCGCGCCGGACAGCTGAGTAGGCGCTGCCGTCAAGCATTTTCGCAGTGCCACCGGCCTGTTGCACCACCAGCACCCCGGCGGCGTGATCCCACGGGGTTAGCCGCGTAGACAGCATAAAATCGACATGGCCCTGCGCCAGCATGCGGAATTCATGGCAGGCGCAGCGCAAAGAATTGAGCCGACCAATTTCCGGCCAGAGCGCTGCCACGCGGAGGCGGTGCGGGTCAGGCAAGGATCCCAACGGCACATAGCCGCCAGCTTTTGTTTCCGGCGGAGTTGCTGGCAATCGCAACGCGCGGCTATTGCGCGCATTTGTATAACAGGTGGCAGCGTCTTCCCCCGAGACGACCCAGTCATCCATCACCGGATCGTAAAGCAACCCATAGACCGGAATTCCATAGCGGGTCACCGCCAAAATTACCCCAAACAGCGCCAGACCGCGGGCGTAATTCCACGTACCGTCGACCGGATCAATGATAATCGCCATCTCGGCATCTGCCAGTTGGTCGCGAAGGTTGGGGTCGGCTGCGACCGCCTCTTCGCCAAGGATAAGCGCGTCGGGAAAAGCCCGTCCAAGCTGTGCGGTGATCAGGGCTTCGGCGGCCAGATCTGCAGCTGTCACCAGATCGTCAGGGGCTGATTTCGTATTGATATCGGCCTCGGACAGCGCCCGAAACCGCGGCATGATTTCACGCCTTGCGGCGTCGCGAACGGTCTCAAGGATCAGGGTTGTATCGGCGTCACTGAGGAGCATTGGGGTCTCCGAATGGATGGTGCGTGTATTTTGCAAAGTCTGCCCATCACAAAGAGATTTCAGGATTTTGGGCATTGGTGCACAGTTGACCTGTATTATACAGGCAAGCGTGGGTGAAAGATAGGATTTTGAGGGTCGCACAGGGCGGAGAGAGGTGGTCCTGCGAGGCCTAAGACTGATTTGTTCGGCGATGATCCCAGCCGCGATTGCCACAGATTATTTTTAGAGAGTGGAATATGAAAAGCAATTTTTTTGCTGGACCTGTTTGCAAGTTACTTTCAGCGACCCAATCTTTCCTGAAGGATCAGCTTATTGTTCTGTTTTGAAGCTTAAAATGCGCTGTCTGATCCGCGTCCACACCCCATAACCTGCCGTCCTCTGGGCTGGCGCTGTCAGTAGACGGGCTCGATTTAAGCTGGCCTGATGCAACGTGACGCCTTGGCGTGAATGTCTTTGGTTTGGGCTCCCGGGATTTGGGTGCCATTGGCCCAGTTGCAATTTCATCATACTGGCATGGTCATAATAACCCATTGGATGCTCCTTTCAGGGCATAAAATAGCCACAAATTGCTGACAGTGGGTGTCAGGAGCCTTTGTGAGGTTGTCAGCAGAGTTTTGGTAAACCCGCGTGGGGGAAGGCATGGGCCGCGAGATTTGGTTGTTGGAATGGATGCAGATTTTGCGCGCTGCCAACCGCAGGGTGAACGCCACGCCTTTGGCAGGCACGCTTGAAATGTCTGTCAGACCCCTCTGCAGCATGGGTGCAATAGGTGCGCATTTCATCAGTGAATGCTCGGTCTCAAGGCCAACGACTGATCGAACCCGAAACCAAAACTGGGCAAAAACTGGTATTACTTAGGAGTCAGCACTGATGGATGCGCTTCAGAAAGACTGGACATTCACGCGGCAGCTTACGGTTGATCTGTTAGATGCGTGCTCACAAGGTGACTTGGATTTTGCACTCAATTCCCACTGTGGACCGTTATGGAAACAATTTCGCCATATGGGTCGCGTGCACGAAAATTATCTGTCAGCGCTAAAAACTGGGCAGGTCAACTTTGATCCTGCAGATGGTTCATATGCGGGAAAGGCCTCAGCAAAATATCTCAACGGCTATTTTGAAAAGCTTGAAAAATATCACATCAATACATTTGCCGGTTTAGGGTCTGGTCAAGTGGTAAGTTGGTTTGGTGAAGACGTGAGCCCTTGCATACATCTGTGTCGTTTATTGGCTCACGAAACGCTGCATCATGGGCACCTAATTCTATATTGGCGCGCCTTAGGGCACCGGTTTCCTGAAAGCTGGGCCAATTGGGGTGAGGGCTGAGCCAAGCTAAAGCACATGCCTTTCACTGTGGCCTTCTTCTCGCAGCGGCGCATAAAAAAAGCAGCTATTGAAGTGTGCATTTTGTAACTGTCGTGGCGCTGGCGTTCCCCAAGCTATTTCATGCCAAATTGATCAAGCGCAATTGGGGTTGGCGCAATCTTACCTACCCCGTGCAGCCTTGAATTGATGGCCCTTGGTTTGGGTCCAGTGGCCCAGTTGAAATACCATCAGATCTGCGTGGTCACGATCACGCATGAATGCGCCTTTGAGGACATAAATTTGCCACAGACTGCTGACATCGGGTGTCAGGAACCTTTGCTAGGGTGTCAGCAGAATTTTGATAAACCTGCAGGAGGGGGAAGGCATGGGCCGCTCGACCCGGTTGTTCGAACTGATCCAGATTTTGCGCGCTGCCGATCGCCCGGTCAGCGCTGCGCGTCTGGCGGAAACGCTCGAAGTGTCTGTCAGAACCATCTACCGCGACATCGCCGCTTTGCAGGGGATGCGGACGCCAGTCGAAGGTGCGGCGGGGGTGGGGTATATTCTGCGCTCCAGCTACGATCTGCCGCCGGTGAACTTTGATGCTGAAGAAGTTGAGGCCCTGCGCGTTGGCTTGTTGATGCTGGCACGCACTGGCGATAGCGCACTTCAGCGCGCAGCCCTGCGGGTTCGTCAGAAAATTACGGATCTAAATGACCCTATCGATTGGTTGCAGGTTGCGCCTTGGGGGATCGCGCTTGATGATCCCGCACAGGGGTGTGTGTCAATTGCAGCGTTGCGAACCGCCATTCGTGAGGAACGTAAGTTGCGTCTGACATACCGGGATGCGCAGCAGGTTGAGACTGTTCGCGTGGTTTGGCCCATCGTAATAGTGTATCATATCGAATGCGTTTTACTCGTCGGGTGGTGTGATTTACGCGCGGCGTTTCGGCACTTTCGCACCGACCGGATTTATGGTTGTCAACTTTTAGAGGCGGCATTCGTTGGACAAAGCAAAACGCTACGAACGCTTTGGTCCCAACAAAATCGCTGGGATGAGATTTCGTAGCCCCATATTTAAATATGGACTTTGGCTCCAAAGCGCTTTGCTGCAGCGGCGGGGGTGAGTCAGCTGACCCTTAGATAGCCCGCCAATCCGGTTTTTTGATGCTCGATGACGTGGCAGTGAAAGGCCCAATCGCCGGGGTTGTCGGCGACCAGCGCAACGTCGACGGTCTCTCCCCTTAGTAACAGTGCCGTATCGGTCCAATTGCGCTTGAGCCTGCGCTTGTTTGAGCGCAGCGGCAGAAAACTCAGCCCGTGCAGATGGATCGGGTGGGCATGGGGCGACTCGTTGCGCAGTCGAAGGATATAGCTTTTCCCCAGTTCAAGCTGCGCCAGTGGTCCGATACCAGTGGCCGCATCGCCCGCCCAAGGGGTGCGATTGATCGACCAAAACGTATAGCCCATGGACCCACAAACTCCGTTGTTTGCGATCATGCTGTCCGGTGACCAGCCGAACACAAATTCGTGGGTTTGCGCCACACTTAGGTCTGGATGGGCCACGGGGTTGGGCGACAATGCAGACAGCGCATTCAGATTGCGGTTCAGGTTTGATCCGATTGCACGCAGGCTGGCCATGACCTTGGGCTGGCCGGGCAGTGATGCCATAAGATCGATTTTTTGTCCTTCGGAGTCAGGCATCCTCAGGGCGAAATCCAGCCGTTGTCCCGGTCCGACAAACACAGGTTTCAAGGCGGTTGGCAGGGCGATCGGGTCGCGTACCGGATGGCCATCCCATGCAATGATCCGTGCGTCGGTCGTTGTGAGATAGAGTTTGTGAATCCGGGTGGTGTCTGTATTGACCACCCGCAAACGCAGCAGCGCACCGGCGGGTTGGTCATAAACCGGGTTTTCTTGCCAGTTTGCAGTCACAACGTTGCCAAAAGTGCCGGCCCGCGCCGCGCCGCGGCCGGTAAAAGACGGCAGAAATTCACCTTCTTCATTGAGGCGAAAATCTTTCAGGTTGATCACTTGATCGGCGTCAAATCCGGGATCTTTCGCTTCTTTAATCACCAAAACACCGGTCAGACCATGCGCCATCTGGTCCATTGTCATACAGTGCGGATGATACCAGTAGGTGCCGGCATCGGGAGGGGTAAAGGCATAGGGAAAGGTTTCGTTGGTGGCAATTGGCATCTGGGTAAGATACGGCACGCCATCCATCGCGTTTGCGATACGCACCCCATGCCAATGCATCGAGGTGTAGTCGGGCAGTGTGTTGCGGACGTTCAGTACCATTGGCTTGCCCTGATGGCCAACAAGTACAGGAGGCGGTGCCTGTGGTAACAGGCTGACCATGCCGAGGGTTGATTGGTCTGTGAATTTATAGCGGGCTTTCTGCACGATCAAATCATAGGGCATTGGCGCTTTACGCTGCCCAACATTTGGGGCAAGGCCTGTTGCACCCAAGCCCGCCGCCCCAAGACCCGCAGTCCCTGCAATTGCGCCAGCGGTCAAAAGAAAATCACGTCGCTTCACAGTCTCATCCTATCTGTCATCCATCTGTATGTCTGGGTGATGGTCTGGCGAAAATGCTTGACGCTTACGGTGTTTGGTTTACCGCGAAACTGGCCTTGGTGGAAGGGAGGCCAAGACAGAAGCTCCTTGTTTTTTTTGGTCAGATAAATGTCCGATGATGGCCTAGTCTCGGCTGCGCAGCGTTTGCGCTGGTCTGCTTGCCAGTGATTTCAGGGCAAAGCCCAGCCCTGCCAACAGATTTGCCAGCAAACCACCAAAGATAATGGCAAGCGCTGATGGCCAGACAACAGCGAATTTCGCCTCCATGACGAAATGGTTAACGGCCCATCCCCCCAAGATGCCGACTGCCAGCGCAACTATACCCGCTGCCGCGCCCAAAAGTGCAGATCTGAGGGCAAAACTCAGCAGAATTTGACGCCGCGTGGCTCCGATGGTTTTCAAAACGGCTGCCTCATAGCTGCGCGCCCGTTCGCCGGCAGCGGCGGCGCCGATCAGCACCAGAAATCCGGTGAGGATTGTGGTGGCCGCCCCATAAGAGGTGGCGCTGGCAATCGCGCCAAGCAATTTGCTGACTTCGGCAATGGCATCGCGCACCCGGATCGCGGTGATGTTGGGAAAGCGGCTTGCGAGGTCGCGTAGGATGCCTGCTTCTGCGGTCTCTGCCGCATAAAGCGTTGAGATGAAACTATGGGGCGCGCCGGAAATTGCCGCTGGGTTTAGCGTCATGACAAAGCCGATCCCCGCGTTGGAAAAATCCACTTCACGGAAATTTTTGATTTCGGCGGTGATATTACGTCCCAAAATGTTCAGGGTTACCTTGTCGCCCAGCTCAAGCCCGATTTCAGCGGCTTCCTCGGCGGCAAAGCTCAAAAGTGGCGGTCCGCTGTAATCGGCCTCCCACCATGTGCCGGCGGTCAGAGTGGTGCGCTCAGGCAGGGTAGCGGCAAACGTCAGGCCACGGTCTCCGCGAATAACCCAGTGATCGCCGGCCACTTCGTTGGCGTCGACCCCGTTGATCTGGGTAATAATGCCACGCAGCATCGGCGCGGTGTCCATACGCGTCACCTGCGGATTAATAGAGACGCGCGCAACAAAGTCGCTGATCTGGTCCTTTTGGATATCCACGAAAAAATATGAAGGTGCGACCTTCGGCAGGTCCCGGGCGATTGCCCCGCGCAGATTTCCATCAATCTGCCCGACCGCGGCAAGAACAGACAGGCCCAATCCGAGTGACATTACCACCGAGGCACTGCCATTGCTGGGATTGCTGAGCGCGGCAAGCGCCCAGCGCCAGACGGGTTGGCGAACTGCCCGCGACGCCAGTCTAGCCGTGCGCTGCATCACAAAGGCCGCAACAGCAAGCGCAAACAGCGCCCCGATGATGCCTGCCGCCATCCACAGCGTAAGTTTGATTGTGTCGTTGAACCACACTGCAGAAGCCAGCAAAGCAGTGAGTAATCCACCGATAGCCATGAGATAACGCAGGGCCGGCAGTGTCTTGTGCCGACAAATTTGATCTCGAAACAGTGTTGCTGCGCGAATATCCTCTACCCGCGCCAGCGGCCAAAGGGTAAAGATCAAGGCGGTTAGAAACCCATAGACGGCGGCCTCAAAAAGTGGCTTTGCATAGATAGTAAAGCTGGCGGGTATCGGCAGTTGTGCGTTAATCCACGGTGCCAGAGCCAGCGGTATGGCGCTGCCCAGCAACAAGCCAAGGGCGATGCCGACGCCGGACAGAGCCCCGATTTGCAAGAAATAGGTCTGGAAAATAATTGCTCGCGTTGCCCCCAGCGTGCGCAATGTTGCGATTACACTGATTTTGCTGTCCAGATAGGTTTTGACTGCAGCTGATACACCGACCCCGCCCACCGCCAGACCTGCAAGTCCAACCAGCACCAGAAAGACGCCGAGACGATCGATAAAGCGGGCGATCCCCGGCGCTCCATTGCGGGCATCCCGCCAGCGCATACCGCTGTTGGAAAACCGGTCTTCTGCCGCAGTCTTAAGTTGCTCGAGGTCTTTGTCCGGTGCTAAAAGCAGGCGGTATTTAGTCGAAAATACGGTCCCCGGTGATAACAGGCCCGCTGCTTTAAGCGCGTTTGTATGCACCAGTGTTCGAGGTCCCATACCATAGCCGTCGCTGGCGCGGTCTGGTTCAGCTTTGAGTAGCGCTGAGAGCACAAAGTCTTGTTGACCGAGGCGAAAACGGTCGCCGACGTCCAGACCCAGCCGCTCGGCGAGCACCCTTTGCATCACAGCACCAGGTGTTCCGTCTTGATCTCCCAGAGCAACCTTCAGTGCAACGTCGTTCGACAGTGTCACACTGCCGGTCAGCGGGTAGGCGTCATCCACGGATTTCACCTGCGTAAGCGCTTGTTCGGGTCCGTCGGGCCCCTGCACATGCGCCATGGACCGAAAATCTGTTACTTCGGATATCGCCAGCGCGTTACCTACCAGCCAATCCCGTTCTTCGGCGGTGGCAAATCGGTAGGTAAACTCGGCCTCTGCTTGGCCTCCAAGTAGGGTTGCGCCCTGTTCGGTAAGACCAGTCTCGATAGCGATTTTTATGGTGCTAACGGCCGTGATTGCGGCGACCCCGAGCGTCAGGCAGGCAAGTAGAATTCTAAACCCAGTGATGCCGCCACGCAGCTCCCGGCGTGCGAATTTGGCAGAGATTTTCCAGCTCACGCCGCTGTCTCGCTTGGCTGGGTCTCAAGGCGTCCGTCGCGCAAGTGGATGGTTCGATCGCAGCGTTCGGCAAGCTCTGTCGCATGGGTGACCAAGATCAGCGTGGCCCCGTGTTTGGCGCTGAGATTGAACAACAGATCGACGATGGCGGCACCGGTGGCACCGTCAAGGTTGCCAGTGGGTTCGTCCGCCAGCAGAATGTCGGGGCGGGTCACCAGCGCGCGCGCGAGGGCAACGCGCTGCTGTTCGCCGCCAGACAGTTCAGACGGGTAATGCCCCATGCGGTGCGACAGGCCAACGACTTCCAATTCGTGGCGGGCGCGCTGGAATGCCTGTTTGTCACCGGCAAGTTCCAGTGGCGTTGCCACATTTTCCAGTGCTGTCATATTGGGAATCAGGTGGAAGGATTGGAACACAACACCCATGTGCTGACGTCGAAAGCGGGCAAGTTGATCTTCGCTCATGGCACTGAGGTCATGCCCAAGGGCGTTGATGCGGCCTGAACTGGCCCGTTCTAATCCGCCCATCAGCATTAGAAGTGACGATTTTCCCGAGCCAGACGGGCCAACCAACGCTAGGGTCTCGCCAGGCAGCACATCTAGCGTTATATCGTGGAGAATATCGATTTTTCCGGCATTCCCCGTCAAAGACAGGGACAACAGTTCGGCACTAACGACAGGTACGGTCATAAAACGGGGTCCAATGCAAAATATTTTTTCTTCATATGGTGTCTTGCGGGTCTTCGGCAAGAGCGTTGCGGCGGTTCTTTTGATGCCGGTGCTGTCCGTGGCAGAGCCGGTCACTGTGTTGGCGCTGGGTGACAGCCTGACCCAAGGTTATGGCTTGGTGGCACAGCAGGGGTTTGTCCCGCAGATGCAAAACTGGCTTGAGGAGCAAGGACAGGAGGTGGCGTTAATCAACGGGGGCGTTTCGGGCGATACCACGACAGGGGGGTTGGCACGTATCGGTTGGTCTTTGACGCCTGAGGTGGATGGGTTAATCGTCGCATTGGGAGGTAACGATCTTTTGCGCGGTATCGACCCTGATCTGAGCCGTCGTAACCTCGCAGGAATTTTGGATGTCGCTGCCGCATCTGAGATACCGGTCTTACTGGTGGGCATTCATGTCCCGAATAATTATGGCGCAGAATACAAGCAGCTTTTTGAGTCGATATACCCCGATTTGGCCGCACAGTATGACGCGCTTTTGGCTGATAATTTTTTAGCGGGTTTGTATGAAAGCCCCAACGACGGGCTCGCGTCTGTTGTGCAGTTCTTGCAGTCTGACGGATTGCACCCGAACGAAGCAGGGGTCGCGCGGATCGTAACCGCACTGGGACCCAAGGTCGAAGAGTTGATTTCACGCAGCAAACAAAAGCGGGCATCCAACCGGACGCCCGCAAAACAGCCATGAAAATTCTGGCTTAAGCGAGTGTAATGTTGACAGCAGATTCGCGACCGTCGCGGCCAGGTTCGATGTCAAATGTAACCTTTTGATTGTCTGCCAAACCTGTCAAACCTGAACGTTCAACTGCTGAAATATGTACGAACACATCTTTTGTGCCGCCATCGGGGGCAATAAAGCCGTACCCTTTGGTTGTATTAAACCATTTGACGGTGCCATTTGCCATCGTCGTGACTCCTTTAATATACTGCCCGCGGAAGTGCGACAGTCTGGCTCTGTCAGTCCAAGATCGAGTGACTGGCCGAAAGGAACAGTGGGTCGATAGCGGTAACTTTGCAAAGGTAAAATGCAACCTTGCTTTACATAAATCAAGTATATTTCAACAACTCAGGTTTTTTGAATTCAATATTAATGCGGAAAAGGACTGATAAAATAGATTAATTGTTCATTAGGTTAGATGGAAACTATTAATGCCTTTCCTTTAATATTACGTATTGTGGTTCCAAGTATACTTAATATCAGGCAGTTTTAAATCGTTTTGGCACCCATCGGTGCGGTGATCTTCGGTGAAGCCCTCACTTTGATAAAAGTTTTGGGCTTGGATGTTTTGAGCATAGCTCCAGGCTGTTAAGTGCGCTTTGCTTTGTTTCGCATCTAGCATAAGGGTTTTGCCCACCCCTTGACGCTGTGCGCCGCTGTGGATGTACAGCGCAACAATATCGTGCCGGTCGCAGGCGAGAAAGCCGATCACGGCGCCATCAAGTCGCGCCACGCGCACCCAACCCAAAGCAATCATGCGGCTGGCAAAGTGAATTTCCTCGGCGCGGCTGTGCACGCGGGGGTGCCATTCCGTCATGTCAACATGTTCTGAGAGGATCGCTCCAATTTTCCCAGCGTCTAACGAGGTCGGGTCAGTCACAACTATTTCGGCCACAGTTGGTACATTTTATCAAAGAGGGACATTGATTTTCTTTGTTTTCTGAGGCCAGTGGACAGCGGGTCGGTTGCCTCATATGTTCGTTGAGTTTCCAGAAAGATTGTTTGGTAAGATGTTTTGAACTGCTTAGCGACCGACGACGTATTTGTCACCCTGAATTCGCTCAGTTTATTTGAGTATCACCGCGAGACACAAAAGATCTTAATGTGGGCAAATAGAGTTTGAATTTTGTCGCCGCAGCGGCGGCTTTTCATTGGTCTTAAGCAGTTGAAGGGTCTTGCGGTCTTTCCCTTTTGGTTATTTTGCCTTAAGTGCCGAAATATGCCCAGATTTGCGCTTAAAATTGAATATCATGGCGCGCCGTTCTCGGGATGGCAGCGCCAAAATAATCGACCTTCCGTACAAGGGGAGGTCGAGGCCGCATTGGCTAAAATTGCGACGGGGCCGCATCAAATCGCAGCTGCCGGCCGAACCGATGCCGGGGTACATGCGACCGGGCAGGTGGCGCATTGTGATCTGTCGCGAGATTGGGAGCCCTTCCGCCTGTCAGAGGCGTTGAACTTTCATCTCAAACCGAAACCAATTGCGATCCTTGATGTAGCGCGGGTCGACGATGCATGGCACGCGCGGTTCTCTGCCACCCAGCGACGATATCATTTTCGTCTGCTGATGCGCCGAGCACCGGCCACACATATTGCCGGGTTGGTTTGGCAAGTTAAAACCAGCCTTGATCTTGCGGCGATGCGCGATGCCGTGCAGGTCTTGATTGGCACCCATGATTTCACCACCTTTCGGTCGACAATCTGTCAGTCCAAGAGCCCGGTCAAAACGTTGGACTCGATTGAGATCAACGCTGTTGACGGACCCTCGGGCCCAGAGGTGCACTTTGACGTTCGGGCCCGGTCGTTCCTGCACAATCAAGTGCGCAGCCTTGTGGGTACATTGGAACGAGTCGGGGCCCGAAGCTGGGGGACAGACGATGTGCGCCGGGCATTGGAAGCGCGAGATCGCGCTGCCTGCGGCCCTGTATGCCCACCCTATGGGCTTTATCTGGCTGGGGTGCGCTATGGGGTAGACCCGTTTGCGCCAACCGAATCCGCACTACAGCGCCCTGTGTGGGTGCCTTAGTCTACGGTGATATTGATAACCTCTGACACTACAGGCCGGTTGTGCGGGGTATGCATATAATCGCCCAACACCAGTTGCAGGCTGTGCTGACCGCTGGGCAAATCAATTGTAACTTCGGTTTGTCCACCGCCGAAATGAATATGTTGCTCATCACTGGGCAGCCCGTATTCCAATTCGTCAGCGCCGTCTTCGCCCTGCCCTAACGGAGGCCTGTCGATCAATAAATGATGGTGGCCCGTATTTGCCTTCTCAGTTCCAGCGGGTGCAACGCCCATGCCTGACAGACCAAAGTTTATGGTGAACGGCGTGGAAATTCGGTCCCCATCCATCAAATTCACAAAATAAACGCGGGCATCTGCTGGCGCCGCAGTCTCACCGGCCAACGCGGGGGAGACAAGATAAATATTGCTGACAAGTATCAATGCTTTCGTGATAGTTTTCATTTTGAAATTCCTTTTTACGGGTTAAATATTTTTTTTTACTACCAAAGGTTACTACAATAGATTTGACAAATGAAGATTGCTTCCGGTCACGTTTTCGTGTCAATTCATGCAGCGCCGACTGACAGATTAAACGCCCAAGCAGCTTAGTAATACCGCAGTCGCCCTAAAAGCTATTACTCTTTAATGCCATTAAGGCCGGACACTTTTCGGCTGTTTAGACGGTTTCTTTGACGTACTGAGACAGGGACTCGCCGCAGCTAGGGCAAAAGTGAAGTTTGGTTTTGATTTTGTTCTTCTGCACAGCTTCCAAAATACCGTTGGCGACGTTAACGCTGACGCCAAGATCTTTACGTAACTCTTCAATGGCGTCTGCTTCTTGGTCATCAATGTTACCATCCTGAAGCGCCATGCGGAATTGTTCGGCCATGACTTCGCGTTTGCGGTTCAATTGGGTTGCCAGGCCATTTGCCAAAATACCAGCGGGCAGCGCCGCCATGCCGATTCCGACGATCGTCACACAGGCACCGAATATTTTGCCTGCAACGGTCACCGGTGTGACGTCGCCGTATCCCACAGTGGTCAGCGTCGCCATAGACCACCACATGGCTGCAGGAATTGAGCCAAATTTTTCAGGTTGTATCTGGTGCTCGGCCAGATACGCGCCGCTGGCTGCTAGAATCAGCAGGACCATCAGAATGAAAAAACCGGCAAAAAAGGCGCTGGCTTCTTCTTTGAAAACGTCGAGAAGCATGGTCATTGCCGAAGAATAACGCGTGAGCTTCAGGATCCGCAGCAGACGTAAAACCCGCAGGAACCGCAGATCAATCGCAAACAAATAGGTCAGGTAAAATGGCAAGATTGCCAGGATATCGATCACCGCCATTGGCGATCGCATGTGTTTGAGGCGGGGATTTTTGTCTGCGCCCTCTATAGGGTCTTCAGGACAGACCCACAGACGCATCAGATATTCGATTGTGAAAACGGCGACCGAGAAAATTTCGATATACTCGAACAGCGCCCCAAAGCGGGAGTTCATCGACTCGACGCTTTCCAACACCACAGATAGAATATTAACCACGATCAGAACGACCAGACCGATGTCGATGACTGAACTTAGCTTGCTTCGCTTTTCCGTCGTTTCGAGAACATCATAGACTTTACGGCGCAGCGTTATCTGGTCTGGCATGGGATGGCTCACTTGTACAATTTTCACCTGCAGGCCGACCATGCAGCTATCATGCCTGACATCCGAATTTTGAACCAATACAAACTAAATAGTGTATTTCATTCAAAAGTATCCATGCCTTTATTTTTTTTCTTTAACCTCGAACTCTGGGATGATATTATGTTGGGATGACATGTTTATACCAAATCCCTGCCAAGCGTCTCCGACCTGATGGTGTTTGAGCCTTAATTTGTCGTTCTAGCGCGCTGATGTGCGTTTTCCCTCTAAATTGTTGACTTGCCGTGGCCTATGCGTCACCACAACGACCTGTTATCAAGGATATATGCCAATGATCCCGTCTATTTTGCCCACCTATTCACGTGCGCCGATGAGTTTCGTAAAGGGAGAGGGCTGTTGGCTCATCGAAGCTGATGGGCGCCGTTTTCTTGACTTGGGCGCAGGTATCGCGGTGAACGCTTTGGGTCATGCCCATCCCGCATTGGTCAAAACACTTAGTGAACAGGCGCAAAATTTGTGGCACGTCTCCAACCTATATCAGATACCGCAGCAGCAGGCTTTGGCTGATAAATTGGTGGCTGAAAGCTTTGCCGACACGGTATTTTTTACCAATTCAGGCACAGAAAGCTGTGAGCTGGCGGTTAAAATGGCGCGTAAATACTGGTTTGAACAAGGCCAGAGTGAACGGGTTGAATTGATCACCTTTGAGGGCTCTTTTCACGGTCGCTCCTCGGCTGGAATCGCTGCGGCGGGATCAGAAAAGATGATCAAGGGCTTTGGCCCAATTTTACCGGGCTTTGTCCATCTGGACTGGTTTGATCTTGATCAGGTCAGCGCCGCAATTACCGATAAAACCGCAGGAATTATGGTCGAGCCGGTGCAGGGCGAGGGCGGTATTAGGCCGCTTGCCGACAGCGACCTCGCAGATCTCAGAGAGCTGTGCGATGCGCGCGGGGTTTTGCTGATCCTCGATGAGGTACAATGTGGTGTTGGCCGCACCGGCCGCTTGTTTGCCCATGAATGGGCTGGCATTGCGCCTGATATCCTGCTGGCGGCCAAGGGTATCGGCGGCGGCTTTCCGCTCGGCGCGGTTTTGGCCACTGAGAAAGCCGCTAGCGGTATGACCGCTGGAACCCACGGCTCGACCTATGGTGGCAATCCTTTGGGCTGTGCCGTAGGATCTACCGTACTAGAGTACGTCGCAGCGCCAGAGTTTTTGGCCGAGGTTAACCGTAAGGCTGGCCTTTTTAGTCAAAAACTGGCGGGGCTGGTTGCGGGCTATCCCGATGTGTTTGAAGATCTGCGCGGGGTGGGGCTGATGCTGGGTCTAAAATGCCGGGCTGCCAATGTTGATGTGGTCAAAGCAGGCTATGATATGCAGGTGATTACCGTGGCTGCGGCCGACAATGTCATTCGGCTCCTGCCGCCGCTGAATATCACTGATGCCGAGATTGACGAGGCCATATCCCGACTTGCCCGTGCCGCTGAACACCTGTCGGCCAGTGCCACCGCTCATTAACATAGCACGAGGCCTAGACAGAGCTTAAAGACCGAAAATTTAGAATAAAAAGAGCCCCAAAGATGAGCCATTTTTTAGATATAAACACCACAGATCCCGCCGCCTTGCGGCAGATGATTGATCATGCGCAAACGATGAAATCTGCCCGCCTTGGGCAACCCAAAGGCAGCCCGGATGACCACCTTCCGCTGGCCGGTCATATGGTGGCGCTGATTTTTGAGAAACCCTCGACCCGCACCCGGGTGTCGTTTGATGTCGGGGTGCGTCAGATGGGGGGCGAGACGATGTTGCTGTCCGGCTCTGACATGCAGCTTGGGCATGGGGAGACAATCGCTGATACCGCACGGGTGCTGTCACGCTATGTCGACCTAATAATGATACGCACATTTGAAGAGGCTACGCTGCTGGAAATGGCCGAACATGCCACGGTGCCAGTGATTAACGGGCTGACCAACCGGTCACACCCGTGCCAGATCATGGCTGATATTATGACGTTTGAGGAACACAACGGTCCGATCAAGGGCCGCAAAGTGGTCTGGTCCGGCGATGGAAATAATGTATTTTCCAGTTTTGCGCAGGCGGCGGGACAATTTGGCTTTGACCTTACGTTCACGGGGCCTGAGCCGCTTGACCCCGAAGCCATTTTTCTGGATGAGGCCCGCGCCAAAGGCGTGACGGTCGCGATCGAACGCGACCCGGTCAAAGCCATAGCCGGAGCCGATCTGGTAGTGACTGACACATGGGTTAGTATGCATGATCCGCAATCGGCCCGCGAACGCCGCCACAACCAGCTGCGCGGCTATCAGGTTAATGCCGACTTGATGCGCCATGCCAAACCCGATGCATTATTTATGCATTGCCTGCCGGCCCACCGCGATGACGAGGCCACCTCAGAGGTGATGGATGGCCCGCATTCGGTGATTTTTGATGAGGCTGAAAACCGGCTGCATGCGCAAAAAGCCATCATGCGCTGGTGTTTGGGTCGCTAGGGATTGCGCAGGGGCCTATTGGGTGTCTTTTGTTGATGACATTCGCGGCCCACGATGCCTTTGCTCAGATCTTATAGTCCGGTTTTGGGCCGCTTGACCCGCAGCGTTGGATCGGCCTTAGTGGGGTCTTCCGGCCAGGGGTGTTTGGGGTAGCGTCCACGCATGTCTTTGCGCACATCTAAATATGAACTGGCCCAAAACCCCGGTATGTCCATTGTGGTTTGTAATGGGCGACCGGCTGGCGAAAGCAGCGTCACCCGCAGAGGTGTCTTGCCCACCATTGGATGGCGGGTCTGTCCAAACATCTCTTGCAGCCTCAGCGCGATTTCAGGATGTTCACCGCCATAGTCTATGGCGATCTGGCGCCCCAAAGGGGTTTCGAAATACGCGGAGACATCCCGATCAAGTGCCGACATCTGGGCCCAGGTGAGCCGCGCCCGCAATGCGGGTAGCAGATCAAAGCGCTTCCAGTCATCGGCTGTTTTTATGCCCTGTAGGTGCGGCAGCAGCCAGGTTTCCAAACTGTCCATAAGTGCGGTCTCGGTCATCTCGGGCAAGTCTTTTTCCCCCAGAGCGACGCGGGCGGCGAATCTTCGCGCGGCGGGAGACAGTGAAAGGCCGAGGTCTCGCACCCCATCCAGCATGGCGTGCGCTATCGCGTCCTCTGGGACGTCCTTCCAAATGCGGTCATCAAGCATTGCTGCGCCAAGCATTTCCTGCTGGCGGGCGATCACCCGCCGGTCGCGCTTGGACCAGTCACATCGGTTTACCCAAGTGATCTGGCTTGCAAACAACCCGCGCATCTCGCGGTTGCTCAGGGCTGTGGCCTGCCGGATACGGGCTTCGCGCGGATCGCCGTCCAAATCGGTGGCAACAATCAGGCGCTGGCTGGCCAGCGGGTCATGGTCGTTGAGGACGGCGCCCTTGCCACCTGACAGGATAAATCGCGCCGCATCGCCCGGGCGGCGGCAGCCGATCCGGTCTGGATAGGCCAGCGCCGCCATTTCCGGCAGGCTCATCGGGATTGTTTTAACGTCTTTCACTCTTCGCTCAAGCCGACGGGCTTCGTGTCGGATACGCTCAACAGCGCCTCGGTTTGCAGCATCGGCGCGAGTGGCAGAATAATGGCGCAGGTCGCGCAGTGCCTCCATCCTCAGGCTCAGATCCACAGGTGCGCTGCGGGCCAAGGGGTCGCGATCAGCCAGAAGTGCGGCCAGAAGTGCGCCTTGTGGGCCCGCCAATTCCAGCATATGCGCCAGTCTGGGATGCAGCGGCAGCGCTGCGATCTTTCGGCCGTGCGGGGTCATCTGGCCCGTGCCGTCCAATGCTCCAAGCAGCTGCAACAGTGACTGTGCCTCAGACAGGCTAGCGGCATTGGGCTGGGTTAAAAATGGCAATTTGGTGGCCGTTGTGCCCCAAAGCGCCAACTCAAGCGCCAGTGGAGCCAGGTCGGCTGCTTCAATCTCGGCGGGGGGATAGGCTTGCAAGCCGCCTTCTTCTCCGCGGGTCCAAAGCCGGTAGGCGGTGCCGTCGCTGACCCGTCCAGCACGTCCTGCGCGCTGGGTGGCTTCAGCGCGGGTGACCTTTTCTGTGACCAGTCGCGACATGCCCGAGCCTGCGTCAAATCTGGCGCGTCTGGCACGACCTCCATCTACCACGACGCGGATGTCTTCGATGGTTAGAGAGGTTTCAGCAATTGCGGTTGCGAGTACCACTTTGCGGAGTTTATGGTCGGGTTGAATGGCGGTTCGTTGATCAGAAAACGGCATTGCGCCATATAGTGGCCGGATGCTGTATGCCGGCCCCAATCTCGGTTTTAGCAACGTCTCAACGCGGCGGATTTCGCCCTCACCGGGCAGGAAGACCAATAAACCGCCCTCGGTTTCTGCAGCGGCCTTCACCACAAGGTCCGCAAGCGCGGCTTCATAGCGGATGGTTTTGGCAAGCGGTTTTTCGAGCCATTTAAATGCAACTGGAAAGCTGCGACCCTGTGATGTGATGACCGGCACATCTCCCATAAGTGCGGCAACGGGGGCTGCGTCAAGCGTGGCCGACATTACCAGCAACATCAAATCCTCGCGCAGAGCGCCGGCGATTTCGAGACAGAGCGCCAATCCCAGATCGGCGTTGAGTGAGCGCTCGTGAAACTCGTCAAAAATCACCGCATCTATTCCGGACAATTCGGGGTCCGATTGTATCATCCGCGTCAGGATGCCTTCGGTCACCACCTCAATGCGGGTTTCGGGGCCGCTTTTGACCGCCGCGCGCATACGGTAGCCGACACGTTCCCCCGGAACCTCGCCCAGTGTTTCGGCCATGCGTTCGGCGGCGGCGCGCGCCGCTAGGCGGCGTGGCTCAAGCATCAGGATCCGCCCTTTGCACAGATCGGCTTCCAGCAGCGCCAGAGGTACGCGGGTGGTTTTTCCAGCCCCTGGCGGGGCTTGAAGAACAGCGCGATTGCGGCGGCGCAGCGCGTCGATAAGCGCGGGCAGTGCGTCCTCGATTGGTAACAGAGCGTTCATAGAGCCGTTATCGCCGAAGAAAGCTGGCGCGTCCACGCAGGGTTTCTATCTTCAGAGATTGCACCTGATAGGCGCCATTGGGTGCGGGCATATAGGTCAGTTTAAACGGAAAGCTGACCCCTTTGCGCATTTCGGCCTCAGAAAATCCTCCAATTCGTTTGTATAGTCCACGGCAGGTGATGCCTTTACGGTCGGATTTTGGGTCAGTTAGGGTGATATCGACAGCGCGCGCGCCATCGAACAGTTTCAAGTTCTGCTGGCAAAGTGTGTTTTTGGGGCGGTCGCGCAGCAATTCATAGGTTGCGGTCAGCGGGTCAATGCGGTTTCTCTGACCTCTTGGCGTTAACCAATGAGGCTTGCGTGCTTTGCTCTGCGTGACCTTTGCAAGCCCGTTCACATAGGTTATGGTTTTATCGGTCTGGCGTTTTCCGGTATCGGATTTTTCACTGTAATAATCCGGACGGTAGTGGCCGTTATGGGATCGTCCAAGTGCGGTGGCCTCGAACCTGTAGCGCAACAATTTTGCCGCAAGCCCAGTGGTGCGCAGTAGGATGCGGGCGGCATAGTCGCTGCCTTTGGTCTGGGTGACCAAGCTCAGGCGTCCCGCTTGAAGACCCTTTATATATACATCGAATTCCTCTGATGTGTTGTTTGCGAAGGTGCCGCTTGCCCAGCTGCACAAAGCCAGCAGAACGGCCATCCGGTTTAATCTCATAAAGTACCCTTTGCGTCGCAGGTCCACTGCGATATGAAGATTGTTAGTCATCACAAATCAAGGCTGAGCAGATTTTGTCGTACCCCTGATTGCTAATAAACGAAAGAATTCTGGAGCAATGATATGAATATCGAAAAACTGATGCAAGGTGTGTCCGCAGGTGATCGGCGTGCTTTGGCTCAGGCAATCACTTTGGTCGAGAGCAGCCGGCCAGATCATCGGGTGATGTCAAGGGATTTGCTCGACGGATTGCGACCACTGCAGCGCCAGGCGCTGCGCATTGGCTTGTCGGGCACACCCGGGGTTGGAAAATCCACCTTCATTGAGGCATTTGGCTGCATGCTGACCGCTGCGGGTTTGCGGGTTGCCGTGTTGGCGGTCGATCCCAGTTCGACCCGATCCGGGGGGTCAATTTTGGGCGATAAGACCCGCATGGATTTGTTGTCGCGTGATCCGAATGCGTTTATCCGGCCCTCGCCCAGCCAGACCCATCTTGGCGGCGTTGCGCGACGGACCCGCGAGGCGGTCGGCCTGTGTGAGGCGGCAGGGTTTGACATTGTGCTGATCGAAACTGTTGGCGTCGGGCAATCGGAAACCGTGGTGGCGCAAATTTCGGATTTGTTTGTCTTGCTTCTGGCGCCGGCCGGTGGGGACGAGTTGCAAGGTGTGAAGCGCGGTATTATGGAAATTGCTGATCTGGTGCTGATCAACAAGGCTGATGGCGATCTGGTTGCGTCTGCGACGCGGGCCTGCGCCGATTACGCCGGCGCTTTGCGTCTGATGCGCAAACGCGAACAAGACCCCGAAGGGTTTCCCAAGGCAATGCTCGTGTCGGCCTTGACCCAAGACGGGCTTGCAGCGGCTTGGGACGAGATGACAGCGCTGTGTGATTGGCGCCGCAAGGCGGGGCATTTTGCACATCACCGCGCGGCTCAGGCGCGCTATTGGTTTGAACAAGAGGTTCGTCAGGGATTACTTGAGGGATTGCAAAACAACGCGGTGCGCGCTGCGATGGTGCAGGCGGGCTCTGCCGTGGAACGGGGCGATCTTACGCCCGAAAGCGCCGCGCAAGGGATTCTCAAAACGCTTTTGGATCGTGTTGATGCGCAGGATTAACGGTTGGGATGGCGCCGGAAATCCGTCCCAGTTGTGTGTCACTGTGGACAGGTGTCTGCGCGTCCACTTCAGAAGGCACTGTCAGATCGGGACTGTGGGTTGTTGATTCGGGCCTTTGCTTTTGGTTCTGTTTATAGATCCTCAAATTATTGTGGCGCGCATTGATCGCCCAAGGGCACAGGTATCCCGCAGTGAACGGATGTGCTATCCAGAGATAATGTGACCCATGCGGAACTTATCTCGGTAAAGCTGTGCAGAAACGCTTGACGCCCATCGCCTAAGGCAATACACGACGGCTTCTAAGCTTGGCGCCTATGCGGTGTGGTCCGTGTATGATAAAGCGCAAGGCGACAGGAATTAAGTGAGGAACTCGATATGGCGCGCCGTTGTGAATTGACCGGAAAAGGCCCAATGACTGGCAACAATGTCAGCCACGCAAAAAATAGAACCCGTCGGCGGTTTTTGCCCAACCTGAACGATGTGACTTTGCAGTCTGAAATTCTGAAACGTGGTGTGAAATTACGCATTTGTGCTGCGGCTCTGCGGACGGTCGATCACCGGGGTGGTTTGGACATGTTCATGGCCAAAGCAAAAGATACGGAGCTGTCCGATACGGCTCTGAAAATTAAAAAAGAAATCGCCAAGGCGCAGGCCGAACTGGCCTGAAGTCTTTGATCTAGTATTGAAAGTTGCGAGATCCGTCCATTAGGTCGGGTCTTTTTCTTTGAGATTGACTTGTAGTTTCTTATCGAGCGGTTTTTACTGCGGGCATGCGCGACCAGTCTAGAATAATCTCTACCCTAATTATGGTTCTGGCCATTGCGGTCTCCGGCGTTGGTTTGGCGCAGGTGCGCGCAATGGCGCCTGCGGTAGGCGAGGCAGTTTTATGTGTCGCAAACGGACCTGTTACGATCTATATTGATGCCAGCGGCCAGCCGACGTCGCCACCTGAGCACTGCGTGGAATGCGCGCTAGCATTGACTGCTGTGCTTCCACAGGTCACGGCGCAGTTGCACCACCACTATCATGGTTACCGCGCATTCAGAACTGACAGCGGGCAACCCCATTCTGCGCGCGATGTGATGGTGCCTCTGGCGCGCGGACCACCGGTCGCTTGAGCGTGTTCTGAGTTCTAATTCCAATAATTATCTTCTACAGGAGAGACATGATGTCCTTCAAAACTCTTTGCTTGGCAACAGCCCTGACTGTTTGCTTTAACCTTCCTGCATCTGCGGGTGCGATTATGGTGCAAGACCCCTACGCCCGCGCGTCGGGAAAGTCTGCCACCAGCGGTGCGGCGTTTATGGTGTTGATGAACCATGGTGCGGCCGATGACCGTTTGGTGGGGGTGACGTCCGACGCGGCCAAGAAGGTCGAGTTGCACACGCATTCCGAAGATGCCAACGGTGTGATGAAAATGCGCCATCTGGTAGAGGGCGCTGTGATCCCGGCAGGCGGGATGCACGCGTTGGAACGTGGTGGCGATCACGTGATGTTTATGGGACTTTCTGCCCCCATGACGCAGGGTGATGAGATTTCGGTGACGCTGATGTTCGAAAATGCTGGCGCAGTTTCGATAACTGTGCCTGTCGATTTGAAGCGGGCCCCGAAAAAGCACAAAATGAAGCATTAAAATACCTAGGTTTGGCGCTCCCAGACATTCTTGGGAGCGCGCAATTTTCGCTGGCCGCGCTCAGGTATCATCTGCGCTCTAAAAAGTGAATTTGAACCCGAAATGGCCACCCTGACTGGCGCCAAAGCTAAGCCTTTCACCAATTAGGCTGGTGCCTTTTGTCCAAAAAATTTGGGCGATCATAGAGATATTTTTTGTGACCTCGCGCTGGATACGGGCCTCTGCGAAACTGCCGCTTTGGGTGTTTTGTGTGAATTTTCCAGATATTTTGACGTTGTTGAAGGTCTGTTTCAATCCCAACGTGATATCTGTGCCCTGGTTCATACCGATGATATTGCGTTCAACGCCAAGGCTCCAGCGCCCCTTTGGTCCAAGCGTAAACGGCAGTTCACCTGCCATCGAAACCCCGCTTTGTTCAGAAAAGTGGAAAACTCAGGCCAGTATAATAAAGTGTTTGGGCTTCGGGTCATCACTGCAAGGCGCCCCACAATGGGCGCGATTTCAACAACCTCTTGACTATAGTGCCGCAGAGACCTGAGGCTGCTCCAATACCCGTTGGACAGCAAAAGCGCGGCCCATTGGTATTTTCTGATTTTGTCGACCGAGGTGGTTATTCCCTGTGCTGTCAGTTGCGCTACATAATTGGATGGATCGCCGCCAATATTGGCATCAAGCATAAAATATCCCGGGGCAAAAGTTTTGTTAATGATATAATTTAATCCCCGGCTTGGGCTGACTTCACCGTCCATCATAGCCTCAAAATCCTGTTGCGCCAAAAAGCTATTGAGATTGATGCCTGCCGCGTGCCCCAGCGCCTGTGCTTTGGGGCCACTAAAGGCTTCTGGGGTAGCGCCAGTGCTATTGATGCCGACACCCCGATAAGCAAAGTCAAACGGATGCTTTGCCCCAAAGGCCATGCGCAGCAAGTTCTGGAGATAGGCGTCGTTTTGGGTTGGGCCAAGACCGTTGTTGTTTGGCGAGCGGCCGATCATAATCCCGCTTGTCCCGAACCTGTGTCCCATTTCGGCATGGGCGTATTCATGCAACACATAGGCATTGGCGTATTGCAGGCGAAAACTGGTTAAGACCTGTGCAAACAGCGCCAGCCTGCGCAGTGTTGGTGTGCTATTTCGTGTCGTACAGGCCGTCAGTTTGCGGGTTATTTCTGTCAACGACGTGATGTTTTCACCGTGGTGCGCCGAGACGAAACTTTGCCCTTTATTGTCAAAATTCAGCATGGCGGGGGAAAACGTTAGCGATACGCTTGGGGCGCTGCAATGGCCCTGTGCGTTGAGTGCCGAGGCCAGACCAAACCAGATTGTAATGAATAGCCAAAAATGTCTCAAAATAAACTCCAGATTAAATGAAATTATTTTATTGCTCACTGCAGCAGGCTAAAAAATTGTTTTAAAATATCTGTTTAACGTGGGCTCAAAAGCCGAGCCAAGGCCTCCTATAGTAAGCGATTGCCAGAGCGTAAAATTCTCGTCTGGCAAGATAGTCTTGGCCGTCCCAAGGGGAAAGACTTATAATTATCCGTCCATTTTCAATGCCGAAATAAAGGCTTCCTGAGGGATGTCGACCTTGCCGAACTGCCGCATCTTTTTCTTACCGGCTTTTTGTTTTTCCAACAATTTTTTCTTACGACTGACATCTCCGCCATAGCATTTGGCAGTGACGTCTTTGCGCATGGCCGACAGCGTTTCGCGGGCAATCACTTTACCGCCAATCGCCGCTTGTATCGGAATTTTGAACATATGGCGTGGAATGAGATCTTTGAGTTTTTCTACCATGGCCCGGCCCCGGGTTTCGGCCCGATCGCGATGTACCATAGTCGACAGCGCATCTACCGCCTCATCATTGACCAGCACAGACATTTTTACCAGATTGTCTTGCCGGTACTCTGTCATTTGATAATCAAACGAGGCATAGCCTTTGGTGACCGACTTCAAGCGGTCGTAGAAATCAAAGACCACTTCGTTGAGTGGCAAATCATATACCACCATGGCTCGGCTGCCTGCATAAGTCAGGTCTAATTGAATGCCGCGTCGATCCTGACACAGTTTCAAAACATCACCGAGATATTCGTCAGGTACCAGAATTGTGGCCTTGATGCGCGGCTCTTCGAGATGGTCCACATGGGTCAGGTCGGGCATATCGGCCGGATTATGTAGTGGAATCATCGTCCCGTCGCGCAGGAAAACATGATAAATGACCGAGGGTGCAGTGGTTATCAGCTCAATATTATATTCTCTTTCGATGCGATCACGGATCACCTCAAGGTGTAACAATCCCAAAAACCCGCAGCGAAACCCAAACCCAAGTGCCGCTGACGTCTCCATCTCAGAGCTAAAAGATGCATCATTCAACGACAGTTTGTCTATGGCTTCCCGCAGGTCTTCAAACTCGGAATTATCCACTGGGAACAGCCCGCAGAACACCACTGGCTGACTTGGTTTGAACCCTGGCAGCGCCTGATCGGTGCCCTTTTTTTCATGGGTGATTGTGTCGCCAACGCTTGTATCACGTACCTGTTTGATTGAGGCGGTCAGAAAGCCGATCTCGCCAGGGCCTAATTCGTCGATCATTTGCATCTCGGGGCGGAATACACCGATCCTGTCGACGTGATGCACTGAACCGTTGGACAGCATTTTGATCCGTTCGCCCTTTTTGAGCACTCCGTCCATGATCCGAACCAAGACAATGACGCCGAGATAGGCGTCATACCAACTGTCCACCAGCATCGCCTTGAGCGGGGCATCGCGCGTTCCTTTTGGCGCAGGCAGTTCTTTGACGATGGCTTCTAATGTTTCTTTGATGCCAACGCCGGTTTTGGCGCTGACCTGAATGGCCCCTGACGCATCGATACCAATCACATCTTCGATTTGTTCGGCGACGCGATCACAATCGCTGGCTGGCAGGTCAATTTTGTTCAGGATTGGCACGATGTCATGATCGGCCTCGATCGCCTGATAGACATTGGCAAGCGTTTGCGCCTCGACACCCTGCGAACTGTCGACGACCAAAAGTGAGCCTTCGACTGCACGCATTGAGCGCGAGACCTCATAGGCGAAATCCACATGGCCAGGGGTATCGATAAGATTGAGAACATAGTCTTTGCCGTCCTCGGCGGTGTAATCGATCCGCACGGTATTGGCTTTGATGGTGATACCGCGCTCGCGCTCGATATCCATCGCATCCAGCAGCTGCTCTTTCATATCCCGGTCTTGCACGGTGCCGGTGGATTGGATCAACCGGTCGGCCAAGGTGGATTTTCCATGGTCGATGTGGGCGACGATCGAGAAATTTCGGATTTTTGAAAGCTGTGTCATGATAGGGATATGATTTGGTTTTCGGGATTGGTCAAGGCTCGAAGATCACGCGATCTTATTTGCTGTGAAATCGAACTGGGGTTTGCGTGAAATTCATGCGATCAAGGTGGGGCATGTCTATCTCATCGCAGAAAAATTCTGCAATGATCCGCTGCAGCTCTTAGGTGAATGACATCGTCAGAAATGCCCTGACAGACGCTTCAAACTCGCGGGGCGCCTCTGCGTGCAGCCAGTGCCCGGTATTGGGGATTTTGGCGAACTTGGCGTTGGGAAATAACCGCTTAATGTTCGCGCGGGTGGTCTGGGTAACATAGTTCGATTCCGCACCCGATAGAAATAATGTCTGGTTGGAAAATATTGTATCAAATTCCGGAAATCCTAAAATTGCTGGCATGTCACGCTCGAGCGCATCAAGGTTAAGGCGCCATCTGCCGCTTGCAAAATCCAGCGACTGGGCGAAAAAGCTTTGCAAGGTCGGATCGTCGATATGTTGGGCCAATTGTGCTGTGACGTCCGACCGTTTTTTGACCTGTGTTAAATCCACAGCGCGCATGGTCTTGATGTGTTGGCTTTGGTCGTGCTCATAGGCAACAGGGGCGATATCTGCGACGATCAAGCGACCCACTAATTCTGGGCGGGTCAGCGCCAGTGTCATCGCCGCTTTACCGCCCATTGAATGACCAAGCACATCCATGGGCGTGCCGTGGCTGGTGATCACTTCGGCCAGATCGCTGGCCATATCTGTGTACCTATGGCGGTCGCTCCAGGGGCTTTGGCCGTGGTTGCGCAGGTCGACCGCAACCACCTGCCGCATGTCAGACAGACGCTTTGCGATCACGCCCCAGTTGCGTGCAGAGCCAAATAAACCATGCACGATTAACAGCGGCTTGTTGTCTGCCGACCCATGGATAACCTTATGCAGCATGGCGGCTCCGGATTCTGCGGATCGGCTGTCTTCTAGAGGTTTGGATAAATTGGAAAGCGGGCGCACAAGGCCTTGACCTCCGCCTTGACTTTATTTTCCACCGCGGCGTTACCATCTTCGCCATTTGCGGCCAAACCGTCAACAACCTCGATAATCCAGTCGGCAATCTGACGAAATTCCTTCTCGCCAAAGCCCCGGGTGGTGCCGGCGGGAGATCCCAAACGGATGCCACTGGTGACCATTGGTTTTTCGGGATCAAACGGCACGCCGTTTTTGTTGCAGGTGATATGCGCGCGCTGCAGCGCTTTTTCTGTAGCGTTGCCCTTTACGCTTTTGGGCCTTAGGTCAACCAGAACAACATGCGTATCGGTGCCGTGGGTCACAGTGTCGAGCCCGCCTTTGATCAATTGATCGCTCAGGGCTTGGGCGTTTGTGATCACGTCGCTGATGTAGGTTTTGAACTCTGGTCGCTGCGCCTCGCCAAACGCAACGGCTTTGGCAGCAATCACATGCATTAGTGGCCCGCCTTGAATGCCGGGAAAGATCGCACTGTTGAACTTTTTGGCCAGCGCCGCGTCGTTGGTCAGAATCATCCCGCCGCGGGGGCCGCGGAGCGTTTTATGAGTGGTGGTGGTAGCGACATGCGCATGGGGGAATGGACTTGGGTGGGCACCGGCCGCGACCAGACCGGCGAAATGGGCCATATCAACATGCAAATAGGCGCCTACACTGTCAGCTATTTCGCGCATTTTGGCAAAATCAATTTGACGTGGCACGGCTGAGCCCCCGGCAATAAGCAACTTCGGTTGATGCTCTTTTGCCAGTGCTGCGACTTCGTCATAATCAATCATGTTGTCTTCGCGGCGCACCCCGTACTGCACTGCATTGAACCATTTGCCCGATTGGTTCGGGGCCGCACCATGGGTCAGGTGCCCACCAGCATCAAGGCTCATCCCGAGAATGGTGTCGCCAGGCTGCAGCAGTGCCGTAAACACGCCCTGATTGGCTTGACTGCCCGAATTGGGCTGCACGTTGGCAAATTCGCATTCAAACAATTGACAGGCGCGTTCAATCGCCAGCGTTTCGGCCACATCGACGAATTGGCATCCGCCATAATAGCGCCGGCCGACATAGCCTTCGGCGTATTTGTTGGTCATCACACAGCCTTGGGCCTCCATGACGGCGACTGAGGCGATATTTTCGGAGGCGATCAATTCAATTTCTTCGCGCTGACGTCCCAGCTCACCGGTGACCGAGCCGAAGACATCGGGGTCACTGTCCTGCAGTGATTGGGTGAAAAATCCGGGCGCGTGAGAGGCGGTTTCCATGGCTGTTGTCTCCTACTATTGCGAGTCTAGGCATTTCTGGACCTGAGTTAGGTGTCTTTGGCGTAAAGGAAAGGCGGGGCTGTGAAAACATCTGAATGCGACCCTGTGCTGAATAGGCGCGGCAACACTGGTAATTTTCTAACGGCTGTGCTTGAGTTATTTTGCCGAGACATGCAGATAGGGATCGCTGGCACATGGATTTGAAGATTGCCTTTTCGGCAAGCGAGGCCGAGGCCGCACAGCGCGCGCGGGCCGCACTCACCGAGCTGCATGGCGACTGCGATGAGGCGGCAGCAGACGTGATTGTTGCCCTCGGCGGTGATGGATTCATGTTGCAGACCTTGCAGCGCACACAAGCACTGGGGCTTGCCGTTTATGGTATGAATCGAGGAACAATTGGGTTTTTGATGAATGAATTTTCGGTCGAGACGCTGCCCCAGCGTCTGGCGCTGGCGGAACAGACCGTAATCAATCCCTTGGCGATGCAAGCCACAGACGTGACCGGGAAAACGCATTTTTCGCTGGCAATCAACGAAGTATCGCTGCTTCGTGCGGGCCCGCAAGCGGCCAAATTGCGTATCTCCGTTGACGGGCGGGCAAGGCTTGACGAGTTGGTGTGCGATGGTGCGCTGCTGGCCACACCGGCGGGCTCAACGGCCTATAATTATTCTGCACATGGTCCAATCTTGCCAATTGGGTCCGATGTCTTGGCGCTCACCGCGATGGCAGCCTATCGCCCCCGTCGCTGGCGCGGTGCTTTATTACCAAAATGTGCAAGAGTTGGATTTGATGTTTTGGAACCTGAACGCCGCCCGGTGATGGCTTATGCCGATTCCCTGGCGGTTGAAAATGTGGTGTCGGTGCAAATTTCCTCGGATACGCAGGTTAGCCATAAAATACTGTTTGACCCCGGTCATGGTTTGGAAGAGCGTTTGCTGCGTGAGCAGTTCGTCTAGTGTTCGCAATAAAGGCAAGCTGCTATTGCAATTAGATTTTATCGGATCAAGAGCGCTGCTCCCAAAGACTTTCGCACAGGCGCCCCAAACGGGCCTCAATGGCAATCATCGCGTCAACGATTAGATCTTCGCGCCAGCGCCGCCCTATCAGCTGCACGTTGATCGGCTGAGCACCCTGTGGCAGCGCGGCGAGATGCGTTGGCAGACATCCTGCGGGCAGGCCGGTGAAATTCATCGAAAAAGACCACAGCGCCGAGCCCAGTGCCTCCCTGACGCCTTCGGGGCCTTCGGCGTCGCGGTTGGGAGTGAAAAAAGGCTGCAGCATAAAAGGGCAGAGCACCAAGGGATATTCATTTAAAAACAATGCCCATTCTCGCGCGTAAAAGCTGCGCTTGGCCATCGCGTCGAGTAGGGAGCGGCCCTGAAAGGGCGGGAATTGGCGGAAATATTCTTCAAATATTGCGTTGATTGTCTCGGACCCATGGGTGCGAATGTCGGGGCCAAGCAGTTCTGACACTTCGCCAAGTAAAGCGCGATACCCGCATTCGGCGGTTTCCTGCACTAGTGGCGGGGTCATTTCCTCGATGTCATATCCGGCATCGCTGAGGGCATCGGCAGCCAGATCAATTGCCTTAGAGACCTCGGGGTGCAGGTCGAACCCAAAGCAGGCTTTGCTGACTGCCACGCGGACAGGCCCGTTGATCTCATCGCCTTTATAGGGCAGGGGCACGTGAAAGGGGTCGCGAATATCGGGTGCGATGAGAGCGGGCATAGACAGCTGCAGATCGGCCGCAGAGCGGGTTATCAGGCCCTGTACCGACATCGCCTGCGCCAGCATGCCGCGTTCGGCTTTTTGGCTGGGATTATAGGCAGGCACGCGTCCGAGGCCCGGTTTAACCGTCACGGCGCCCGTGGCTGCGGCGGGAAAGCGCAGAGAGCCGCCAATATCATTGCCATGGGCCAAAGCACCGCAGCCTGACATCACCGCCGATGCGGCGCCGCCTGAGGATCCACCTGGTGATACATGCCTTCCCCAAGGGTTGTGGGTCCGCCCGTGTAGCGGATTGTCGGTATCGGCGCGAAACGAAAATTCTGGCGTGTTGGTGCGCCCGATCACCACTGCGCCTGCTCTGGTGAGGTTGCGCACCAGCGGCGCGTCTTGGTGGGCAATATTGTCTTTTAGCGCCACCACCCCGTTCGAGGTGGCATGCCCGGCTTGATCCACGTTGATCTTAATTGTCACCGCCACCCCGTGCAGCGGACCGCAAGGCTGCCCCGCGCTGCGCTGCCGGTCCATGTCTGCGGCGCGCTCAATAGCGACGTCTCCAAGATCCTCCACCACGGCGTTGAGCTCTGGGCTGACCTGACGCATGCGGTTCACCGCGGCCACTGTTGCGGCTTCAGCGCTGATGTCGCCATTTTGTGTGGCGGCGGCGATCTCACAGGCGCTGTATTGCCAAAGGGGAGTGTCTGTCATTCGGGCCTCTCTTTGTTAGAACGCTAGCGGCCTGCGCGTCGCTTGCAAAGATAAATTTTTAACAATAATTGCCCCCACATCAGCGTTCGCGCCGAATCGTCTGTCGGGGCGGGGTGAAAAAACAACATCACTGCCCGATTTTCGACGCCAAGACTTCCACGAATCGCGTAGCTTCGTTGCTATGTTATTTTCATTGCCCGATCACCCGACACTTTATGCCGCATTATTGCA
>ERZ802830.368-NODE-368-length-45139-cov-11.4784_pt1 | contig 45139 bp, 45 predicted proteins | sample MGYA00345654_ERZ802830 | MGnify/ENA primary metagenome ERZ802830 (study PRJEB30503, sample SAMEA104212375) | marine metagenome | biome: Westerlies Biome; feature: [SRF] surface water layer (ENVO:00010504) within the epipelagic zone...; material: water...
GAAATGCATTATCGTCATCCCTATTTACTTCATCCAAATTTGTAGTCTCAACTAGTAGCTTGGTAGAATCAAATTGGTCTAATTGTGTTTTAAATCTATTAACACCATCTTCAGTTCTTAAAAAACTGTTTATAATCAAAGATGTTTTTTCTTTTATATTAAATTCAACACCCAAACTAGAAAATAAACTTTTATCTCCGAACTCGATTCTTTTGATTTCTGATCCAAAAGTATTGGGCTCATTATTATTGAAAAATTCCGTATCATTAGATATCCTTCCGATATTAAGATTATTTAGAATAGAATTGGTTGAAAAAACATTTACCTTTTTAGTTCTGTAGTTCACATTTAATGATCCACTATATCTTTCTGGTATTCCACCATTAGCAACGAAATTACCGTTTAATCCATTTAAATTATCTTTTCTCAAGACAACATTGATGATACCCGCCGTTCCCTCAGCTCCGTAGCGGGCTGAGGGAGAAGTAATCACCTCAACTTTTTCAATAGATTCAGCGGGAAGGTTTTGAAGGCCTTGGGGACCTGAAATTCCGACTAAACCGGAGGGTTTACCATTAATTAGAATCCTTACATTATCATTACCTCTGAGGGATACATTACCCTCTAAATCAACAGAAACCGAAGGGACGTTTCCCAAAACATCAGCTACATTACCACCCCTTACAGTGAGGTCTTTTCCTACATTATATATCCTTTTGTCTAAACGAATCTCTACTTCTGTTTTTTCAGCAATCAATTCTATCTCATTGAGAAGATTTTGAGAGATTTTTAACCCTATTTGGCCAAAGTCTTTCGTTTCACTGATCATCAGATTTTTTATAGTAAATGGAACAAACCCGATAAACTCTGCTTTGAAATCATAAGTTCCAGCGGGTAATTGAATATTAAAAACCCCGGAACTATCCGTTATCCCTCCTTGAATTCGTTTAGGATTATTTTTATTTATAAGACTAATTGTTCCGTATTCGAGGGGTTGAAGTGTCTCTTGATCAATTAAGGAACCTTTAACCGTATAACTTTTGAGATTACCGGAAGTTCTTTGTCCTTGGGTAATTTTTAAAAATAAAATGCAGAGGATAAACAAATAGGTTTTATTCATTTAAGTTTTTTCAATTAGATGCTATTGAACAGCAATAGTTTAATGCTTGCCGATAAAGTCCATTAAGTTTTCTAAGGGTCTTGCTATAACGCCCTTATTGCCGCTGATTACGATTGGTCGCTCAATTAATTTAGGATACTTAATCATCAGCTTGAGTATTTCTTTTTCACCTATCTTTTTACTAGAAAATTGCTTTTTCCAGATCTCTTCATTTTTTCTAAGTGCTTCCGAAGGTTTTTTACCAATTACATCAAGTATTTTTTCTAGTGATTGTTTATCAAAAAGTTCTTCTAAATAATTGATGACTTTAAATTTTACACTTTTTTTCTTAAGTAATTGGAGTGCATCTCTAGATTTTTTGCATCTAGGATTGTGGTATATAGTGTAATTCATTCAAACAGATTAATCTAATTAAGTTCTTAGAATTTTTTAAAAATATTAAGCCAGGTTATAATTTTAAAAAAAAATTATTAAGAAAAGTATTTATATAAAAATTTAAAGTTTATTTCAATTGATCTACAATCGCCTTAAAGGCGTATGGATTATTAGTAGCTAGGTCAGCCAAAACTTTTCGATTTAACTCTATATTTTTATCTTTAACCTTTCCCATAAATTGGCTATATGACATACCGTGAAGTCTTGCCCCAGCATTAATTCTCGTTATCCAAAGTGATCTGAAGTTACGTTTTTTTGTCCTGCGATCTCTGTATGCGTAAAGCATTGCTTTTTCTACAGCATTCTTGGCAACTGTCCATACGTTTTTTCTTCTACCAAAGTAACCTTTGGCTAGTTTTAATACTTTTTTTCTTCTGGCTCGAGAGGCCACTGAATTTACTGATCTTGGCATTTTATATTATTTTTTTTAATAAGGGCGGTTTTCAACACTTTAAAGCCTTTTATTAGGGTTATTGAAATATTTACCGGGTTGTTTACTTTAATCTGAGTTGTTCTTTAATACTTTTGACATCACTATCGTGAACCAAACAGGAGTGTGTCAGCTTCAATTTACGCTTCTTTGATTTTTTCGTCAATATGTGGCTTTTAAAAGCGTGCTTTCTTTTTATTTTACCAGATCCAGTAAGCTTAAAACGCTTTTTGGCACTGGATTTTGTTTTCATCTTGGGCATTATTGAAAATTTATTGGTTTAACTCTTTATTTCTTTTTAGGTGTAATAAACATAATCATTCGCTTTCCTTCAAGCTGAGGTAATTGTTCTACTTTCCCAATTTCTTCAAGGTCTTGGGCCAAACGTAATAACAAAATCTGACCTTGTTCTTTGAATACTATTGAACGACCTTTAAAAAAAACAAAAGCTTTAAGTTTGGCGCCATCATTTAAAAATTTTTCGGCATGCTTCTTTTTAAACTCATAATCGTGCTCGTCTGTTTGAGGTCCAAACCGTATTTCTTTTATTACAACTTTAGTAGCTTTTGATTTCAGTGCTTTTTCGCGCTTTTTTTGCTCATATAAAAATTTTTTGTAATCTAATATTTTACAAACTGGTGGCGATGCCTTCGGAGAGATTTCTACTAAATCTAACTCAAGTTCTTCAGAAATGGCAAGTGCTTTTGGAAGCTGGTATACACCTACTTCAATATTATCACCTACGAGTCTAATTTCGTGTGCAGTGATTTTTTCATTGATTTTGTGAGGATTTTCTTTGATAATCCTCGCAGGTTTATTCGATCTTCTTCGGCGTATTGCTATGACCTACCAATTTTAATTAATTTTCAAATTTAGAAATACTTTTTGATATCTCTTCATTTACGAGTTTGATAAAGTTTTCAGTCCCCATCACTCCTATATCACCTATACGGTGTTTTCTAACAGATACATTATTTAATTCTGCTTCTTTTTCTCCTATAATCAACATGAATGGAACTTTACTTAACTCAGCTTCTCGAATTTTTTTCCCGATAGTTTCATTCCTCTTGTCTAGGAAGGCGCGAATTTCGTTATTTTCTAAGTAATTTAAAACTTTTTTAGCGTATTTTTCATGCTTTTCGCTTACGGAAAGTAAGTTTACCTGAGTAGGCGCCAACCAAATTGGAAAATTTCCTGCAGTGTGTTCCAAAAGTATTGCAACAAATCTTTCTAGGCTTCCAAAAGGGGCTCGGTGAATCATCACAGGACGGTGAAGCTCATTATCACTTCCTTTATAAGTTAAATCAAATCTTTCAGGAAGGTTATAATCTACCTGAATTGTTCCCAATTGCCATTTCCTTCCTAACGCATCTTTGACCATGAAATCTAATTTTGGACCATAAAAAGCAGCTTCACCTTCTTCAATTTTAAATTCAAGATTTTTTTCTTCAGCTGCACTTATAATTGATTGTTCTGCTTTTTCCCAATTTTTAGCATCACCAATATATTTTTTGGAATTTTTTAAATCGCGAACGGAAACTTGGGCCTCAAAATCCTCAAAACCCAATGTATTAAAAACGTATAATACTAAGTCAATTACGTCTTTAAATTCTTGATCCAATTGATCGGGTGTACAAAAAATATGCGCATCATCTTGTGTGAATCCTCTTACACGGGTAAGGCCATGTAATTCACCACTTTGTTCATATCTGTATACTGTTCCGAATTCTGCATATCTTTTTGGAAGTTCTTTATAGCTCCAAGGTTTGGTCTTATATATTTCACAATGATGAGGACAGTTCATTGGTTTTAGTAAAAAAGTCTCTCCCTCAGCTGGTGTTTCAATAGGTTGAAAGCTGTCCTCTCCATACTTTTCATAATGGCCAGAAGTTATATAAAGATCTTTATTTCCAATGTGAGGAGAGATTACTTGCTCATATCCTGCATTTTTTTGCGCTTCTTTTAAAAACGCTTCTAAGCGCTCCCTTAGGGCAGCACCTTTAGGGAGCCATAGGGGGAGACCTTGACCTACTTTTTGGGAGAAAGTGAACAACTCCAATTCTTTACCTAGTTTTCTGTGATCTCTTTTTTTTGCTTCTTCCAAAAGTTCGAGGTACTCGGTTAGTTCCTTTTGTTTGGGAAATGATATTCCATAAATCCTTGTGAGTTGTTTCTTTTTTTCGTCACCTCGCCAATATGCCCCTGCGACATTCAGCAATTTAACCGCCTTAATAAAACTTGTATTTGGAATATGACCTCCGCGACACAAGTCGGTAAAATCTCCATGATCACAAAAAGTTATCGTTCCATCTTCCAGATTTTCGATTAATTCAATCTTATAGGGATTTTCGTCTTTTTTATAGAAATCAAGCGCCTCTTGTTTTGAGGCTTTGCGTATTTTGAATTCAAATTTTTGTCGTGCGAATTCCAAAAACTTATTTTCAAGATCCTTTAGCTCTTTTTCTGTAATTGAATGGTTTCCAAAATCGGCATCATAATAAAATCCATTCTCAATAGCGGGACCAATGGTTAGCTTAGCATCTGGGTAAAGAGCCAGAATTGCCTGTGCTAATACATGAGCTGAGGAATGCCAAAACGCAGCCTTTCCTCGCTCGTTATTCCAAGTAAATAGTTCAATCTCACCATCTTTTATTAATGGTGTGGCTGTTTCGACAGTTTGTTTATTGAACTGGGCGGAAAGGACATTTCTTGCCAAGCCTTCACTTATGCTTTTAGCGACCTCAAGCACCGTAGTTCCTGTTTCAAAGTTCCTAGTAGAATTGTCTGGAAATTTTATTTCAATCATAAAATATAAATCAGGGCAAATATAGTTTACTGTATTCAGTGATACAATTTTATGAGGATTTTGTTTTTTTCTCCCCAAGCAGTCCATTAAGTAAGATTCTTATTGCCCAAAACCCGTAAACGATTGCAGTAATAGATAAACTAATTCCTATTAGGAGGACAATCCAGAAAAGTGGATGATTTTGGTTTTTGAAGGCTTGATATACAATTACAGGTGATATAAAACATAGTATAATAAATATCACCATTTTAAATAATCCTTTTTTGAGTTTTTCAGTATTCACAGATGGTTTTTAGAGGCTTTTTTAATACTTTGGTGCTTTTCCAACAGATTTTCAGCAGTCTTATAGTCAACTGATAATTCTTCCATTAGAATTCTTATCGCTCTATCAGTGAGTTTATTGTTAGTCATTTGAACGTCAATCATCTTATTTCCTTTAACTCTTCCCAATTGTATCATCGCTGTGGTGGTTATCATGTTGAGGATTAATTTTTGTACTGTTCCTGCCTTCATTCTAGTACTTCCCGTTACAAATTCAGGACCTACCACAACTTCAATGGGAAACTTACTAGCCAGTGCAAGTGGGCTGTTAGGATTACATGTGATGCAACCTGTGCTGATATTATTTCCCCGACAAATATCTATTGCCCCTACCACGTAGGGAGTAGTGCCCGAAGCAGCAATCCCAACAACAAAGTCATTTTCATTTACTTTGTGTTGTTGTAAATCTATCCAGCCTTGGTTTGGATTATCCTCAGCATTTTCGATTGATCGTTGCAGTGCTTCAGATCCACCTGCAATCAAGCCTATAACCATCTCAGGGTCAGTTCCGAAAGTAGGAGGGCATTCCGAGGCATCTAATACTCCTAGCCGGCCACTAGTTCCAGCTCCAATATATAATAATCTTCCACCTCCTCTAAGCTTGGATACTATTTCACCTATCAGCAGTTCAATTTTTGGCAATTGTTCACCAACAGCCTTTACAGCTTTTTGATCCTCGTAATGAATTCCTAGTAAAAGTTCCTTAATGGATTTAGTCTCCAAGGCGTCGTAATAAGAATTTTTTTCAGTTATTTTTTCGAAATTCATTGTACTAACTTAAAATGTAAAAATTCAAAATTGATTGCGACTAGTGTAAATTAATAAGTTAATGTCATTTAACTATTAATACCATGAAAAATTCAAGCTTCGATGGATAAAGGATAACATATACAGATTTTTTTACAGCTCTTAAATAGGTTTAAACAAATAAAATGAACCTAAAAAATTTATACAATAAGTATTTATATTTAAAAAAAATTAACATTCTTATAATAATTTGTCGTCAAGGTTTTCTTTTATAGCAGCTAATAAATTCTGAGTAGTCAAATAGTGAGTCTCGTTCAGGTTTTCTTTATGGATAAGCAAAGCTAAATCTTTGGTCATTTTACCACTTTCAACTGTTTCAATACATACCTTTTCAAGGGTTTGACAAAAATCAATCAATTCCTGATTGTTATCTAATTTACCTCTATGCGCTAAACCTCTTGTCCATGCAAAGATGGATGCTAAAGGGTTGGTAGATGTTTCATTACCCTGTTGGTGTTGACGGAAATGACGAGTTACTGTTCCATGGGCAGCTTCCGCTTCCATAATTTCTCCATCTGGAGTAACTAGAGTAGAGGTCATCAGTCCGAGAGAACCAAATCCTTGTGCGACGGTATCAGATTGAACATCACCATCATAGTTTTTGCAAGCCCAAACAAAACCCCCACTCCATTTCATTGCTGCGGCGACCATGTCATCAATTAGACGGTGCTCATAAATAAGTCCTGCGGCTTCAAATTTACTTTTAAATTCATTGTCGAATACTTCTTGAAAAATATCTTTAAAACGTCCATCATAAGCCTTCATTATGGTGTTCTTTGTAGAAAAGTATAGTGGCCAGCCTTTGTCTAAGGCTCTATTCATACATGATCTTGCAAATCCGTAAATAGAGGAGTCAATATTATACATACTCATCGCTACACCATTTTCTTGGAAATTATAAACTTCCCATGATTTAGTTTCGCTCCCGTCCTCGGGGGTGAAAGTCATGGTTAACCTTCCTTTACCTGTAATGATAGAATCTGTAGCTTTATATTGGTCACCAAAAGCGTGTCTTCCGATACAAATTGGCTTTGTCCATCCTTGAACATAACGGGGAACGTTTTTCATGATAATAGGTTCTCTAAAAACTGTACCACCCACAATATTTCGGATTGTTCCGTTAGGGGAGCGATACATTTTTTTTAGATTGAACTCTATCATACGATCTTCATCAGGTGTAATGGTTGCACACTTGATACCTACTTTATGTTTATTAATTGCATTAGCAGCATCAATTGTAATTTGATCTTCAGTTTTGTCTCTAGATTCAATGCCGAGATCATAGTACAATAACTTTACATCAATGTACGGAAGAATTAGTTGTTCTTTAATAAACTTCCATATGATTCGGGTCATTTCGTCTCCGTCAATTTCCACGACAGGGTTAGTGACTAAAATTTTTGACATTTAAATTTGAATTAAGGTTGTGCAAATATAGTGAAGCACCATTTATTTTTACAATTGGTTTATTTTTTTATAGTAAAACTAAAAAAACCGCTTAAAAGCGGTTTTAATTTTATTTTTCTTTGATACGTGCTTTTTTACCTCGCAACTCTTTAAAATAATAAATTCTAGAACGTCTTACCTTTCCTTTTTTATTGATTTCAATTTTCTGGATAGTAGGTAAATTGAGTGGGAAAATTCTTTCAACACCAACAGTTCCAGACATCTTTCTTATAGTAAAAGATTTTGAAAGCCCTTGCCCTTTGATTTGAATTACTACGCCACGAAAAAATTGGGTTCTTACTTTTTCACCTTCACGAATTTCATAGTAAACTGTTATAGTATCCCCAGCTGAAAAGTCAGGAAATTCTTTTTTTTCAATATACTTTTCTTGAGTAAGGTTAATTAGCGCTTCCATAGCATAATATTTTTCCACAAAATAAAAAGCATTTGTGGTTATGTTTTACATTTTGCGAATTTAATACTAATTTTTAGTTATACAACTGATACATTGATAAATTAAAATTTTTCAAATCTAACTTTTAAGAAGGTCAGGACGCTGTTTTTTTGTTTTTTCAAAAGCCTTATTTTCTCTCCACCGGTCAATTTCAGGGATGTTACCAGAAGTTAGTATTTTTGGTACTTCCCAGCCATTATAATCTGATGGTCGGGTATAAATGGGGGGTGCCAATAGGTCATCTTGATAACTATCAGTTAATGCGGACGATTCGTCTCCTAATACACCTGGGATTAAACGAATAACACTATCACATAAAACAGCCGCTGCGATTTCACCCCCAGAAAGAACGAAATCACCAATTGAAATTTCCGTTGTAACCAGGTGATCTCTTACTCTTTGGTCTACACCCTTGTAATGGCCGCAAATAACCACAAGATTTTTCTTAGTGGAAAATCTATTGGAAATTTTTTGATTTAATTGTTCTCCATCAGGAGTTAGATAAATGACTTCATCGTAAACCTTACTTTTTTTAAGGTGATTCAGGCAGTTATCTATTGGTTCAATTTTCATAACCATCCCTGCACCTCCTCCAAAAGGATAGTCGTCGACCTGTTTTTGATTATTATTAGCATAATCTCTCAAATTATGAAAATTCACTTTAACTTTTTTTGCTAAGATTGCTCTTTTTAGAATTGATGCTTTAAAAGGACTGGTCAAAAGCTCAGGAAAAAGGGTTATGATATCTATTTGCATTCGTTAAAATGTTTTACTAGATCTAATTTTATCAAAGTTTTTATTATCATAAGTATAAGTATATCTACTAATAAAATTAATTTTATTAAATAAGCTGGCAACCAGACAGCTCATTTGTAATTAATTAATTTTTATTCAAAGACAATTCGTTCTTTTTCCCCATCAGGTTTCAGGAAAAGCATACTGGAAAGTGAACTTAGTGTTACGGAATCGACATCAGCAATATCATTTACTTTATTGTTGTTAATTTCTAAAAGGATATAACCCTCTTCAATACCATATCGGTATAATCGGCTGTTGTATAAGTCTTTAATAATTACTCCATTTTCAATATTATAAATAGCTTTTTCATCTTTACTTAAATTTTTTACTTCCATTCCGATAAATTGGGTAACATTTTTTTTCTTTAGGTTAACCATTAAATTTTGGTTAACACCACTTCTGGTAAAATTTAATTTTACTTTCTGTCCAGGTCTTTTGGTAGATAAATAGCCCGTAAGATCAGAAAAAGAATTAATGATTACATCATCAACTTTTTTAATAATATCACCTTTCTTTAGACCAGCCTCCTCTGCACCCATTCCCTCTATGACTTCTCCAATTAAGAAACCTTGCGTATCATCTATCTCAAATTTTTCAGCAATATCGGTATTGAGTGCATTTCCAGAAACGCCTAAAAGCCCTTTCTGCACATTGCCGTACTCAATCAGATCCTCAAATACTTTTCTCACTATATTACTTGGAACGGCAAAAGAATAGCCAACAAAACCTCCTGTAATAGAACTAATTGCAGTATTAATTCCAATTAATTCCCCACTAGTATTAACTAATGCACCACCACTATTGCCCATATTAACTGCAGCATCAGTTTGAATAAATGATTGATTTTTCCTATCACGCTCGTTCAGATCTCTTGATTTTGCACTAATTATGCCCGCGGTAACTGTAGAATTCAAATTAAAGGGGTTTCCAACAGCTAGAACCCATTCACCAATTTTAGAATTATCAGAATCACCAAAAGGAATAAAAGGAAGACTCTCATCGGAATTGATTTTTAATACAGCAAGATCGGTATTGGGGTCACTTCCAATTATTTCTGCCTTGTAGGTTTTATTTTTGTTAGAGGTTATTTCAATTTCAGTAGCATCTTCTATAACGTGATAATTAGTTATTATTAGACCATCAGGGGAAATTATCACACCTGATCCTGTTCCAACTCTTTTATTTATTTCCTCGTCATCTTCACCATAAAAGTTTCTATACCACCAAGGAATCTCGTTTTTTTGAATACTAGTGTTTTTAACATGAACAACGCCATTGACTGTTTTTTCAGCTGCGATTGTGAAATCAGTCATTTCTGCAGCAACCCTACTACTATTAAAACTATATGTGGTGGGAAGAAGATTAGTTGATTTCGATTCGTTTTCTAAAACAATATTATGGTCTTCAGATAAATAGCTGTAAGTAAATATTGCAATAAAAGCACTTAGGATAGAAATTAAAATAGTTTTTAGGATGGGTTTCATTTACAATTAATTTATTTATACAAATTTATAAAAATCTATATTCCTCTCCATTTCTTTTAACTACTATTTAACAAAAGGGAAGTAGGTCAAATTTTCCCTAAATTTGTACAAATGAAATTTAATTTTGATAAATATCAAGGTACAGGAAACGACTTTATAATGATCGATGATAGGTCAGCAATTTTTCCAAAAGATAACTCATCGATAATCAACCAACTGTGCAATAGGCACATCGGAATAGGTGCAGATGGATTGATATTGTTGCAGAACTCAATTAAAGGAGATTTTAAAATGCGCTACTTTAATGCTGACGGTAATCCAGGAAGTTTTTGCGGTAATGGTGGTCGTTGTGCATTTGCTTTTGCAAGATCATTAAATATAGTTAAAAATAAAGGGATTTTTGAAGCCGTTGATGGTTTGCATTTTGCATTTATGAAAAAAAATAATCTTGTCTCTATAGACATGAATGATGTTGTAAATTTTACCAAAAATGGCGATTCACTTTTCTTAGATACCGGATCTCCCCATCACCTAGAATTGGTTGATGACATCTCTAAAATAAATGTCAAAGAACAAGGTGCAGCGATTCGTTATGGAGAACCTTATTTAGATTATGGTACCAATGTTAATTATATTGAAATGCTTAATGAAAACACTTTCAAAATTCGGACTTACGAGCGAGGGGTAGAGGAAGAAACCTTGGCATGTGGCACAGGTGCTGTAGCTGCTGGAGTTGGTGTTCATTATTTGGGATTAACACAATCCAATTGTATTAATATTCATGCTTTAGGAGGAGTTCTCGAAATAGTATTTACCCCATCACCAGATCTATACAGCGAAATTAAATTACTTGGTCCTGCAGAATTTATTTTTTCAGGTAATTTTGAAATAAAATGATTAATTATCAAAATGATTTGGTAACTCTTAGGGCTTTGGAGCCAGAGGATTTGGATTTTTTATTTGATACCGAAAATGATACCGAATTATGGAAGTACTCCAATCGTTTTCACCCCTATTCTAAAAGGTTACTCAATAGTTATATTGCAAATGCGAACAAAGATATTTTCGAAACTCGTCAAATAAAGCTTGCCATTACAGATAAGCAAGGACGTGCAATCGGTTTTATGGATTTATTTAATTTTGAGCCACTTCATCATAGAGCGGCTATTGGTTTGGTGATTTGTCCTGCCAATCGTGGAAGAGGATATGCTAGTGCGGCACTTGAATTAATTGAGGCTTATGCCAAGGAAAGGCTTCAGCTTCATCAACTTTATGCTAATATTGCCAAGGAAAATCAACACAGTATTCAACTCTTTGAGTCCCAAAAATTTTTATTGGTCGGTAAAAAAAAAGATTGGAATTTTTATGAAGGACAGTTCCACGATGAATTAATTTATCAGAAAATAGTTTAAAGATGTACCGCAGGAAATTACTTTTAGTCATTGTTTTCATAGTGTTTGTATTTGGGTTTTACTTTCTTTATTTATTTAATAAAACTTTTTTTTTGGATAACACCCAATTTAAAAATGAGGTTAACTACATATATATCGAGGAGGGAGATAATTTTGAATCCTTGTGTGATCAGTTGTCCCCTTATTTAAATTCAGTTTCTGATTTTGAGGTTGCTGCTAAAAAAAAAGGATATTTTAATATGGTTAAACCTGGAAAGTATGCATTGTATAAAGGAAGTAGCAATAATGAAATTATCAATTCTCTGAGATCCAAAAACCTTACGGTAATGGTAATATTTAATAATCAGGAGCGTTTAGAAAATCTAGCTGGTCGAGTATCAAGACAAATTGCCCCCGACAGCATAACATTATTAAAAGTCTTTCGTGATAGGGATTTTTTAAATCAGAATGGTTTTACAATAGACAATGCCTTAAGTATGTACTTACCAAACACTTATCAGTTTTTTTGGAATACATCAGCTGTTAATTTTAGGGATAAAATGTTGAAATCCTATAAAAACTTTTGGACTGAAGCTAGAATTAAAAAAGCTAATCAAATTGGATTAAATCCTAACAATATAATTAGTTTGGCTGCTGTGGTTCAAAAAGAAAGTCAAAAAGTAGATGAGCGACCAAGAGTAGCTGGGGTTTATATCAATAGACTCAACCGAAAGATGAAATTACAGGCTGACCCAACAGTTATTTATGCTTTAAAACTGAAGTATCAAAACTTTGATACCCTCATTAAGAGGGTACTTTATAAGGATTTAAAAATAAAATCTCCATTTAATACTTATCTTCATAAAGGGATACCTCCGGGCCCTATTACTATGCCCGAACTTTCAGTTATTGAAGCAGTTTTAAATTACGAAAGACATAATTTCTTGTATTTTGTTGCCAATCCCAAAAAACCAGGCTATCATCTTTTTGCAACCAATGGACGTGATCATAACAGAAATAAAAAAGCATATACCGATTGGTTAAACCGAAACCGTGTTTATCGATAAGCTTTTTTGTGAAGGATGAAAATTGCGGGTTTCTTGTGAAAATTAACTTTTGTATTTTTCCAATCCTTAATTGTATGAGTCTTGATAAATTCATCTGATTCAGTTATATTATATGCAATACAAAGATTTGTTACCGGGCTTAACAAAGTAATCAAGTCGCTCAAAAGTTTTTCATTTCTGTAAGGGGTTTCAATAAAAATTTGAGATTGATTATTTTTTTTCGATTTATTTTCAAGATCCTTAACTATTTTTTTTCTATCATTTTTATTAATAGGAAGATAGCCATTAAATGTAAAATTTTGACCGTTCATTCCCGAACTCATCATTGCCATTATAATTGAAGAAGGCCCTACTAAGGGTTTCACTGTTATTCCCAATTGATGTGCCTTTTCAACAATAACTGAACCAGGATCAGCAATACATGGGCACCCTGCGTCAGAAATTAATCCTATGTTTTTTCCCCACTTACAAGGGTCGAGATAATTGACGATGTCCAATTCTGAAATATTTTTGTTTAATGGATAGATTTTAAGTTCAGATTGGTCCTTATTAGGGCAAATTTTTTTTATAAATCGTCTGGCCTCTTTTTCGTGCTCTACAATAAAGAAGTCTATATCAATAATTGTTTTTTTGATTGAGATAGGGAGCATTTCAATTGGGGTGTTATCTCCAATTGGACATGGAATAAGGAAAAGCTTAGGGGGCACGAAACGAACTTATTAAATCAGACTTAATTTTATTACAAGCATTGTTAAGAAGGTCAAAAACTTTTTTAAAATCATTTTCATCACCATAATAGGGGTCTGGCACTTCTTCATTTTCAAGAATCAAACACACCTTATTTTTTTCTTCCTGAGTTTCTGCGAGGAGTTTTATGTTTTCTAAATTATTTCGATCCATAACATAAATCCTATCAAAAATATTAAAATCTTCAACTTTAAAAGCTCTGGCTTTTTGAAGACTAATATCAATTCCATGTTTGGCAGCAATTTTTATACTTCGATAATCTGGAGATTCTCCTATATGAAAACCTGCAGTTCCTGCAGAGTCAACACGAAATTTGATTGGAGATAATTTACTTTTAAGGACACCCTCTGCCAATGGAGAACGACAAATATTTCCAAGGCAAACCACTAGTATGGTAGTTTTCACTGAGGTAATTTTAGAGTGTAAGTTTTTGATTGAGATCCTCTACGTATTTTCTGAATTGTTTGTCTGTAAAACTTAGGTTATCGACTGTTTTACATGCGTGTAGAACAGTGGCATGATCTCTTTTACCTATTTGACTACCTATACTCGCCAAGGACGCTTTTGTGAATTTTTTAGCAAAGTACATCGCCAATTGTCTGGCTTGTACAATATGTCTCTTTCTTGTTTTAGATTGTAATGTTGCGATATCCATTTGAAAATATTCTGAAACTACTTTTTGAATATAATCAATTGAAACTTCTCTTTTTGTATTTTTTACAAACTTATTGACTATTTCCTTTGCCAATTCTAAATCAATATCTACACGATTAAAAGACGATTGTGCAATGAGTGAGATTATCGCACCCTCTAACTCTCTGACATTACTTTTGATATTCTTGGCGACATATTCAATAATATTTTCATTAATTGTTACGCCATCACGAAATAATTTATTTTTTAGGATAGATATACGTGTCTCTAAATCAGGTACTTGAAGCTCTGCAGAAAGCCCCCATTTAAACCTTGATAAAAGCCGTTGTTCAATATCTTGCATGTCAACAGGGGCTTTGTCAGATGTAATAATAACCTGCTTTCCGTTTTGATGAAGGTGATTGAAAATATGGAAAAAAACATCTTGTGTTCCTGACTTGCCAGATAAAAACTGAACATCGTCTATAATTAAGATATCAATTACTTGATAAAAGTGAATAAAGTCGTTACGATTATTTTTTTTGACAGATTCAATATATTGCTGCGTAAATTTTTCAGCAGAAATATATAATACTGTTTTGTCAGGATATTTTTCTTTAATTTCAACGCCGATTGCGTGAGCTAGATGTGTTTTACCTAAGCCAACACCTCCGAAAATCATTAATGGATTGAAGGAAGTTCCACCTGGTTTGTTTGAAACCGCCATTCCCGCTGAACGAGCAAGCCTGTTAGAATCACCCTCAAGAAAATTTTCGAAATTATAGTTTGGATTAAGCTGAGATTCAATTTGTAGATTTCTTATACCTGGAATTATGAAGGGATTTTTTAATTCACTAGTGTAAGTATTAAGAGGAGCATCCACTTCTTGAGAATTCACTCCTGCTCTGTTACTGCTTGGTATACTCTCGGTAAATGGGGTTTTATTACCAAAAGTATTTTCCATTTTAATTACGTAAATCAGCCTGGCCTCTTTGCCTAATTCGCGGGTTAAAGCTACTTTAAGAATTTTTACATAGTGTTCCTCCAGCCATTCATAAAAAAATTTACTTGGGACTTGAATACTAAGTGAATTCTCAGTTAATTTTAATGGTTTTATAGGTTCAAACCATGTTTTGAATGCTTGCTGTTGGATATTGTCTTTGATAAAGAACAAACAATTACCCCAAATTTTTTCTGCAGAAGCGTTCATTAAAATTTATAAAATGAGATTTGATTTATGTTAAATATTAAAAGATTTATTACTTATAAACCTCTTTTACAAATATTGAAATAAAAAAGTTAAAAAAAACTTTTTTTGAGGTTGATTTTCTAATTTTTTTTTTTGAAATTATAGATCTTGATTTTATTGATGATAAATGAAAATATCTAGGCTTTGATTGAATATTCTACAATACCTTTCAGGGTAAGGTATGCTGAAACTGACCAAATGGGCTACGCTCATCACAGTAACTATTTGAAATACTATGAGATGGCTAGAATTGAGTGGCTTAATTCAATAGGTTTTTCTTACAAGAAACTTGAGGATCAAGGAACTCTAATGCCAGTTGTAGCAGTAGATTTAAAATTTACAAGCCCTTGTTATTTTGATGATTTAATAACTGTACATCTTTCAATTAATGAAATACCAAAAGCAAGTATATTTTTTAAATACATAATAACTAATGAATTAAAAAAACAAGTAGCTAACGGAAGTACTTGCTTAGCATTTTTTGATAGAAAAAAAAATCGGCCTGTAAGGTGTCCAAAAGATTTAGTTACCGCTATTCAGAAGTTGATGTAAGTATGGAGTTTATCTGTACCTACTGAAATTATAGTTTTTTCTTTCTGTTCTAATTTCGGTGAAACTACTCCATTTCCGAGTTTAACAGTTGTTTTAAAAATTTTAGCTTCATCCCATAAGTTATTTTTAATAAAAAAACTAAGTGTTTTTGATCCGCCCTCTATAATCACTGATTGTATATTTTTTTCATAAAGAAAACTGATTAAGTCTTCTGTTTTTAATTCCACGTTTTTAAGATTGATTTTTTTTGATTTTACTACAAGAAGATTATTTTTTTTTTTATTCCTGTATAAAAAACTTTCTTTTGAGAGTCGATTTTTAGGATCAATAACAATTGCAGTAGGATCTTTTCCATACCAATCTCTTGAACTAAGTTTAGGGTTATCAGTTATGGCAGTATTGACACCTATCATAATTGCTTGTTCCTGGGTTCTCCATTTGTGAACTAATTGTTTGGAGAGCGCGTGGCTTAGCCAGTATTTCTGACTTGGATCTTTTGGAGCTGTAAACCCATCTTTACTTTCCGCCCATTTTAGGGTAATATAGGGTCGCTTTTTTTTGTGAAAAGTAAAAAAACGACAATTTAATTTAACACATTCTTTTTCTAACACCCCAGTAATAACTTCACACCCGTTTTCTTTGAGTTTACTCACACCTTTATTATATACTTTATGATTAAAGTCTAAGGTCCCTATTACTATTCTTGGTATTTTCATTTTTACAATTAAATCCGAGCAAGGAGGTGTTTTTCCAAAATGATTACAAGGTTCAAGATTAACATATAACGTGACTTTTTTTAAAATTGATTTATCCTTAATTTTTTCAATTGCCTCTTTTTCTGCATGAGATTCCCCAGCTTTTTTATGCCAGCCCTCTGAGATGATTTTCCCTTTATGGACTATCACGCAGCCTACAAGGGGGTTAGGATAGGTGTATCCATAACCCTTTTTTGCCAAACCGATACATCGCTTCATAAATTTCTCATCTTCCATATCAAAAAAACCAGGTTTTTAACTTTAATATTATAAGTTTAAAATTAAACAAAAAAGATTGTATTAATTTTGATAATGCGATTATCAGAATTTAGAACTCATTTTCAAAAAACATTATTGGAAATTTACCCAAAAGAAGAGACAGATAGCATTTTTAAGCGTCTAATTGCTTTTTATTTTGAGTGGGATGCGGTTCACCCAGCACTCAATCCCAATTATTTTTTGGATTTTAAAGCTTCCGAAAAGCTAAAATTCGCATTGTCTGAACTAAAAAAAGAAAAACCCCTCCAGTATATAACGCATCAAGCCCCTTTTTTTGGAATGGATTTTTATGTAAATGAATCGGTTCTCATACCTCGTCAGGAGACAGAAGATCTCGTGAGCTGGATCCTGGATGATATTTCTGAAAATAAAATTACATTTCCCTATCTAATCGATATTGGTACTGGAAGTGGTTGTATTGCGATAAGCTTGGCCAAAGCTAATAAAGAGATCAACGTGAATGCCATTGATTTGTCAGAAGAAGCCTTGAAAGTAGCTAAGAAAAATGCAATGAAGCACCAAGTGAAGATTGATTTTATTCAACAAGATATTCAATCTTTATTCCATTGGAAAAATCAACTGGATGTTATTGTATCCAATCCACCATATATTCATCCCAATGAAAAAAAAGAGATTTCACCTAACGTTTTGAACTATGAACCTCACATGGCTCTTTTTACTCCTGAGAATGATTCTTTATATTATTATAAACCGATTATAAATTTTGCTGCATCGGTTTTAAAACCTGGTGGAAGTCTTTATTTAGAAATTAATCCTAAATATTTAGAATTACTAAAGTTAAATTTTTCTGATGTCATTTTTGGTGAAATTGAAGTTAGAAATGATATTTTTGGTAAATCAAGAATGCTCAAAGTCACAAAAAAGTAGATGGAGATCAAATATAAAATCGAACAGTTAAGAGCTGCTTTGCATGAGCATAACTACAATTATTACTTGCTAGACGCTCCGACAATCAGTGATTTTGAGTTTGACCAAATGTTAAAGTCTCTAGTAGTATTTGAAAATGCCTACCCTAATTTTTATGACCCCAATTCTCCAACTCAACGAGTGGGGGGTGGGGTTACTAAAAATTTTAAAACACTTACACACCGTTTCCCAATGTATTCGCTAGCTAACACCTACTCTAGGGAGGAGCTAACCAAATGGGTAGAAAGGGTAGAAAAGGGCTTGGGTCACAAAAACTTTAATTTTACCTGTGAGTTAAAATATGATGGTGCTTCTATCAACCTCACCTACGAAAATGGAACCTTTGTTAATGGTATAACTCGTGGTGATGGAACTCAAGGAGATGACGTGTCATTAAATTTAAAGACGATCCATACGATTCCACTTAAATTAAAAGGAGACTATCCAGATTTATTTGAAATACGTGGTGAAATTGTTTTACCGATTGCTGGTTTTAATGTCATTAATGAAGAGCGTATTAAATTGGGAGAAGAACCCTACATGAACCCAAGGAATACTGCCTCTGGTTCATTGAAACTTCAGGACAGTTCACTGGTAGCCAAACGCCCATTAGAATGTCTATTATATGCAATTGCTGGATCTAATTTAGGCGTAGCCTCTCAATTCGAAGCCCTCCAAAAAGCGAAGGACTGGGGGTTTAAAGTGCCTAATAATGCAATTTTGGCTAATACCATTGAGGAAGTTTTTGAATATTTAGATTATTGGGGTAAAAACAAAGGGGATTTACCTTATGAGATTGACGGGGTTGTTATTAAAATAAATCAGATTAGTCAACAGAATGAGTTGGGTTACACTGCAAAAGCTCCAAGGTGGGCCATTGCCTATAAGTTTGACTCAGAACAGGCAATTACAAAACTTACTTCTGTAAGCTATCAGGTCGGCAGAACAGGAGCCATTACACCTGTTGCTAATTTAGAACCTGTCTTGTTGTCAGGGACCACTATTAAAAGGGCCTCACTTCATAATGAAGATCAGATTGAGAAGCTAGACTTAAGAATTGGCGATTCGGTATATGTAGAGAAAGGTGGAGAAATTATCCCTAAAATTATAGCTGTAGACCATACTAAAAGACCCTCAGAAAGTTTTAAAATAAAGTTTATAAGCCATTGTCAAGAGTGCAAATCTGAGCTGCTTAAGGAAGGAGGAGAAGCTCATCACTATTGCAAAAATCATAGTGGTTGTCCACCTCAAATTGTTGGTAAAATTCAACATTTTATTTCTCGAAAAGCGATGGATGTTCAAGGTTTGGGAAGTGAGACGGTTGTTTTGCTTTATGAAAATGGTTTGCTAACAAGTATTGCAGACCTTTATGAACTTCGCTCAGAAAATGTTCTGCCTTTGGAGCGAATGGCAGAAAAGTCTGCTGAGAATTTAATCAAAGGGGTTTTAGCATCAAAAGAAAAGTCTTTTTCAAAGGTTTTATTCGGGTTGGGTATTCGATATGTAGGGGAAACAGTTGCAAAAAAATTAGTAAAAGCATTTGGAGATATTGATACATTGATGACTGCTCCCTTCGATCAGCTGATTGCTGTAGATGAAATTGGCGATCGAATCGCAGAAAGTTTACTTGAATTTTTCTCAATTACTGAAAATTTATTATTAATTCATCGGTTGAGAATGTATGGGTTAAAATTCCAGTCAGATAGCCCTTCAAATTTGAGCAATTTGGCTTTGATAGGTAAAAAATTTGTAATTTCAGGAGTATTTGAATCCTTGTCCAGGGAAGCGCTTACAGAAAAAATTGAATTCAACGGAGGGTCAGTGGTGAGTTCCATTTCTAAAAAAACTGATTATGTCGTCGCAGGAAATGGGATTGGACCGAACAAGAAATCTAAAGCAGAAATGTTAGGGGTACCCATAATTGACGTGGCCACTTTTTTTGAGCTACTCCATGAATAACCTAAATCCGAGGTATTTGTTTTATTTGTAACATTTTTAATTATATATTGATATAAAGCAATATTTTAATTTCTGTAATTTCATAAATTTAATTTTAATATTTTAATGATTAATTGGTTCAGAAATATAATCTTAAATCGCATTTATTTGAATTCGATTAAGAAATCTCGGCCAAGGAACAGAAGGAAGTACGGTACTGAAATTAAATCCATATCTGTTATCCTTGATCACGAACTGGGTGTAGATAAAGAATATTTTAAAAATATGGCTGAGTTATTCGACTTATCTAATAAAAATATTAGAGTTTTGACTTACTATCAATCCTCAAAAAAGATTGGTGAAGAGCGTTTGAATAGTAGTTATACTTTTAAGGATATTACCAATCTTGGAAAGATTAATGGCGTCCTGAATGATTTTTGTGCCAAAAAATCAGATATACTGATTAATTACTATAATAAAAATGATATAAACCTTAAATACATAAGTGCTAAGTGTATCAAAAACTTAAGCGTTGGCTTTTCTAAAGTCGACCATCAATTGAACGATTTGATTATCGATATTGATGCAAAAAATATCGGGTTGTTTAAAGATGAATGTGTAAAATATTTAAAAGCCATATATAAATAAAATGAAGGAATTAAAAGGACATGGCGTTGCTTTAATCACTCCCTTTAAAAATGATGGAGCCATAGATTTTGAAGCTATTCCGAAAATAATAGACCATTTAATTAATGGGGGAGTTAATTATTTAGTCGTTTTAGGGACTACTGCTGAATCGGCTTCATTAAGCAATGATGAAAAAAAACTGTTGATTGCAGCTATTGTTGATTGTAATGCTGGACGTCTACCACTAGTAATTGGAATAGGAGGTAACAATACTCATCAAGTTATTGAAGATATTGTTTCAATTGATCTTAGCCCTTTTTCAGCTGTTTTATCTGTATCCCCCTATTATAATAAACCTAATCAAGAGGGGTTATACCAGCATTTTCAGGCGATTGCCCGAAATTCGAGTTTACCGGTAATTATATATAATGTCCCTTCGCGGACTGGTGTAAATCTCACCCCCGAGACGGTTTTACGCTTGGCTTCAGATTTTGATAAAATTGTAGCCATCAAAGAGGCTTCTGGAGATTTTCAACAAGCTCAAATACTTTTGAAGACTTGTCCAAAAAATTTCTTAGTGCTATCTGGTGATGATGAAATGTCCTTGCCTATGTTACTTGCTGGTGCAAAAGGGGTAATTTCTGTCATTGGAAATGCTTTACCTAAAGTTTATACCAAAATAGTTAAAAACGGAATCGATAGGGACGCAGAGAAAGCATATCAAACCCAATATCAAATTCTAAACCTAATTAGAACGATTTATGATGAAGGTAACCCCACTGGAATTAAAGTATTAATGAAAGCTCTTGGCCTTTGTGAAAATCATTTGCGACTTCCATTGGTTCCTGCCTCAGAGAACTTGAACAAAAAATTAAATGAATATTTTAAAAAGTACATTTAATCTATTTTTTTTTAAATAAATAACTTTCTTGGCACCAACACAATTTCGTACTCAAGTGTAAATATTTTTAGTAATTTCGCGCAATGTTTAAAATATCAAATTTCCCAGTAACAGAAATTTTAATCTTTTTATTTTTTTCTTCATGTAATGAGTATCAAAAAATACTAAATAATGATGATTTAAATTTAAAATATAAGGCTGCGGAGAATTATTATGACAATGGAGAATATCGAAGAGCTAATAGAATCTTTGAACAGCTTATTCCTTCATATAGGGGAAAACCTCAAGCTGAACGTTTGATTTATTTTTTTGCAGATTCATATTATCAAATTAAAAATTTTTATCTAGCTGCTTATCAGTTTGAGAATTTTATAAAATCCTTTCCAGAATCACAAAAAATTGAAGAAGCTAATTTTTACTCTGCCAAATCCCATTATATGATGTCTCCAGTTTTTAGTTTGGATCAAGAAGAGACATTGGAGGCGATTAATAAGTTACAAATTTTTATTAATAATTATCCAGACTCACCTTTTATGGTTGAATCCAATCAGTTAATTAGTGAATTACAAACTAAGATTGAAAAAAAGGAGTTTGAGGTAGCCAAACAATACTATACAATATTCGATTACCGAGCTGCAATAACAGCATTAGATAACTTCATTGCAGAGTTTGTCGGAACAAAATTTCGAGAAGAAGCACTTTATTATAAATTTCTTTCCTCATATGAAATTGCTATAAATAGTATTGAATTAAAAAAACTTGATAGATTAAAAGATTTAAAGGAATTATATAATAATATAGTACGTTATTATCCTGAAACACTATTTGAAGAAGATCTAAACAAAAAAATGAAAACCGTTGATAAAGAAATCAATACCTTTGAGAAATAAAATTTAATTATGACTAAATATAGAAATTCTAGCGCACCACTCTCTACTTCGACTTATAACAAACAGAAGATCGAATCTCCTACTGAAAATATTTATGAAGCAATATCGATTATTGCGAAGAGATCTAACCAGATCAATTTGGATATTCGTAAGGAGCTTCATGAAAAATTAGATGAGTTTGCAACTCATAATGACAGCCTTGAGGAAATATTTGAGAATAAAGAGCAAATAGAAGTTTCAAAGTTTTATGAACGTCTTCCTAAGCCACACGCAATGGCTATAGAAGAGTGGTTGAATGAAAAAGTTTACCACAGAAATACTGATGAAGCCAAAGAATAAGTTATGAGTGTTTTAAGCGGTAAAAAAATCCTCCTGGGCATTACCGGTGGTATTGCTGCTTACAAGACCCCACTTATTATTAGGTTGTTAAAGTCAGTAAAAGCCGAAGTACGTGTTGTAATGACCCCAGCTGCCAAAGATTTTGTTACTCCACTAACGCTTTCAACACTCTCTGGAAACCCAGTGTTAAGTAACTTTACAGAATCTCAAAAAGACAATCCTGTTTGGAATGACCATGTTGAACTTGGTAAATGGGCAGATTTATTTATCCTTGCCCCTACAACCTCAAATACTCTTTCGGCAATGGTTAATGCAAAATGTAATAACTTATTAATAGCAACATATCTTTCATGTAAAAGTAAAGTTTATATTGCACCAGCAATGGATTTAGATATGTATGCTCATCCTGCAAATCAGTTTAATTTAGAAAAATTAAAATCTCGCGGAAATAAAATTTTACCTGTTGGTGAAGGATTTTTGGCCAGTGGTTTGCATGGAAAGGGTAGAATGCTTGAGCCAGAGGAGATAATACAGTGGGTTGAAAAAGATATCTTAGAAAGTCTTCCATTAAATGGAAAAAAAGTATTAATTACCGCAGGTCCTACTTATGAGCCCATTGATCCTGTCCGATTTATTGGTAATCATTCTAGTGGTAAGATGGGATTTGCACTTGCAGAACAAGCAGTTAAACTTGGAGCTGAAGTAATTCTTATCACTGGACCATCCTCTATTACGACCACGTATAAAATGCAAATTATCAATGTGGTCACCTCTGAAGAAATGTTTATCCGAGTAAAAAATATATTCAATAAAATAGATTTTGCTTTAGCAGCGGCAGCAGTAGCTGACTTTAAGCCAAAAGAGCCTAATCATCTAAAAATAAAAAAAGACATTGATTTAAGTACTATTAAATTAGAGCCTACGCAAGATATTTTGGCATGGATGGGAAAAAATAAAAGCCATCAGTTTATTCTTGGTTTTGCACTTGAAACGAATGATGAAATTAAAAATGCTATTAGTAAATTAAAATCAAAAAATCTTGATGCCATTGTAATGAATTCTCTTAAAAATTCTGGTGCGGGATTTTCTGGAGACACCAACAAAGTCTCTTACATAACTAGAGATGAGATAATTATACCCTTTGAATTAAAACTTAAGGATCAAGTAGCAATAGATATTTTTACAGAAATCCTCAAACATGTATAAAGTATTTTATTTTTTTTTTATTTTTTTTACCTCAATATGCTTGAGATCTCAGGAGCTTAGTGCTAAGTTCATTGTTAATGCTGACCTGGTAAACCAGACCAATCAACAAATATTTGAAACACTGGAGCGTTCCATCAATGAATTTATTAATACTCAGTCTTGGTCTAATCAAGAAGTTTTACAGCAAGAAAAAATAAAATGTAGTTTTATTTTAAATCTTTCCTCCTATAGCTCTTCAAGATTCAAGGGAACTTTACAAGTTCAATCTCAAAGAACTATTTTTAATTCCAACTATGACAGTCCGGTATTAAACTTCATGGATAGAGATATTAATTTCAACTATCAGGAGTTTCAACCATTATTTTATGGCCCTGGTTCTTATCAGTCAAATTTAGTATCAATTATAAGTTTCTATGCTTTTTTTATACTTGGAATAAATGCGGATACATTTAGTTTAGAAGGAGGTAATTTATTCTTTGATCAGGCACAGCGAATTGTAAATTTAGCTCAACAAGGAGGTGATTTAGGATGGAAACAAAATGACAGCAATCGAAATCGTTTTTGGTTAATAGATACAATCCGTTCAAATACTTTTAGAGAATACAGAGAATCCTTATATATATATCACAGAAGTGGATTAGATTTAATGACAGAAAACACCCTTGATGCTAAAAGGTTTATTATGAATTCTTTATTGCCCCTTGAAAAGTTATATATCAGAAGACCTAATGCTTTACCTCTACAACTTTTTTTTGATGCCAAGTCGGAAGAAGTTGTAAATATTTTTTCTGAAGGTCCTGAAATAGATATTGATCTAACTCTGGAGATGCTAAAAAAAATTGCACCTTTTTATCTTCCACAATGGAAACAAATTAAATAGTAGGATTTATTGAATTTATTTTCAATCTCAGCTATCTTTGATTCAAAACCTTAAAAAAATAATTTGATAACCAGCCTGAAGATTTTAAATTATGCTTTGATTGAGCATTTAGACATCTCTTTTTCTGAGGGGATGACTTCCATAACTGGTGAGACTGGAGCAGGTAAATCAATTTTGATGGGAGGACTGTCATTAGTGTTGGGTAAGAGAGCAGATTTAAATATTTTAAAAGATGATAAAAAAAAGTGTATTGTCGAAGCTAGTTTTTTAATTGATAATTACCCATTGAAAGAATTTTTTGAAGAAGCAGAATTGGATTATGAGGCTGAAACAGTATTAAGAAGAGAAATTGTACCTGGAGGAAAATCCCGAGCTTTTATTAATGACACCCCTGTAACCCTTGATAAAATTAATCAACTAAGTAATTTCTTAATTGATGTTCATTCCCAAAACGAAAATCAATTCCTTTTTAAAAGTGAGTATCAATTTTTAGTTCTAGATGCATTAGCTAATAATGATGAGTTACTAGATGAATATCGTAAACATCTTAATCAATTTAACCAAACTCAGTTGGAATACAATGAATTACTTTTAAAAGTAAATAAGGTTAAACAGGAGAGTGATTACAATCAGTTTCTATTTGATGAATTGATCAATGAGGAGTTAAGCCCAGATATATTGACCTCATTGAAGGATGAAATTGATCAGCTATCTAATGTAGAGGATTTACAACTTTATTTGTCTCAAAGTATTCAAATTATTGATGAGGATCAAATGGGTCTATTAACCCAGCTTAGTATTCTAAAAACTGCTCTAAATAATGCAGTCAACAAATCAAAAAGTTTATCTATTTTATATGAACGTATTATTAGTTTGGATATTGATTTGAAAGATGTAATGGATGAATTAATGAATAAATTAGAAGGCTTAGAAAACAATCCTTCACGGTTGGAAAACTTAAATCAGCGGCTAAATAAAATACAAGTTCTTTTTCAAAAACACCAAGTTAGTAATGTTGGTGATTTAATTATTATTAAAGAGGAACTTAAAAAAAAATTAGAAGAGACACTCAATCTCGATAATAAAACTAATAATTTAAAAAATAAATTAAATCATTTAGAACAAACCCTTGAAGGGCTGGCTCATCAACTACATGAAAAACGCAAAATTACTATTCCAAATTTATGTAATGAAATGGAAAAAATAATTTCAAAAATGGGAATGGAAAGTGCTAAATTCAAAGTTGAGTTAAATCCCTCAGATACATTTCTAAATAATGGAAAAGAGCAAATTAATTTTTTGTTTTCAGCCAACCTAGGCGCTCCTTTTAGATCGATAAAGAAAGTTGCCTCTGGTGGCGAAATGTCGAGGATTATGCTTTCAATTAAGGCTATTCTTTCACGTTTTAAACAACTACCGACCATTGTTTTTGATGAGATAGATACTGGAGTTTCCGGTATAATTTCTAATGAGATTGGAAAAATAATGTCTCAAATGGCGAATTATATGCAAGTATTTACAATAACACATTTACCCCAAGTGGCTGCAAAGGGAAAACAACATTACAAGGTTTACAAAGAAGTTCATGGATCTTCCACACGGACAAGGATTAAAAAGATGAATCAAGAGGAAAGGGTGAATGAATTAGCTCAAATGCTATCGGGAGAAGACTTAACCCAAACCGCTTTTGATCACGCTCGACAATTACTCAATTAGCTGTATATTTATTTAAAATTAAATCCATTTAATATGCCTCATAATATTTTATTAGGAAAAAAAGGAATCATCTTTGGTGCTTTGGACGACCAATCAATTGCATGGAAAACCGCTGAATCCGTTAGTAATGAAGGTGGTAAATTTGTATTGACTAACGCTCCAGTTGCCTTGAGAATGGGGTCAATAAATGAATTAGCCCAAAATACTGATTCTATTGTTATTCCAGCTGACGCTACAAAAATCGAAGATCTTGAAAATCTTGTTGATAAATCGATTGATCAACTAGGTGGAAAACTTGATTTTGTTCTTCACTCGATTGGAATGTCCGTCAATGTTAGAAAGGGTAGACATTATACCGATTTAAACCACGAATGGATGACTAAAGGTTGGGATGTGTCTGCAGTTTCATTCCACAAATTAATGCAGGTGCTTTACAAAAAAGATGCTATGAATGCTTGGGGAAGTATTGTGGCATTATCGTATGTGGCAGCCCAAAGAACTTTTCCCAATTATAATGATATGGCAGACAATAAAGCTTTTCTAGAATCCATTGCCAGAAGTTTTGGATATTTCTTTGGTAAAGATAAAAATGTAAGAGTTAACACGATCTCACAATCTCCTACACTTACGACTGCAGGGAAGGGAGTAAAAGGTTTAGATGGATTTCTAAATTATGCTGAGCAAACCGCCCCTCTTGGTAATGCAACCGCTGAAGATTGTGCAAATTACACCGTAATGATGTTTTCTGACTACACTAAGAGAGTCACTCTCCAAAATCTTTATAATGATGGTGGATTTTCCAATGTGGGCGTAAGTCAAGAGATAATCGATACTTTAACTAATGCTTGATTACCACTAATAAATAAGTTTTTTATGGTAAAATCGAAACAAGCCTTAAATTATCTTCAATTTAAATTTCTTAATAAAAAGAAGTTTCGGTTTTTTTTCCCATTTGTACTAATATCCCTTACATTTTGGATTATTACAAAACTTTCTAACACTTATAATTCTTCGATTTCTTTTAATATTACCTTAACTGATATCCCTGATTTTATTATTCCTAAAAATACAGGTTCATTGATATTGAATGCTGATATTATCGGAAGTGGGGTCCAATTATTACTCTATAAATTTATCAACGATGAAATAATTATTTCTTTAAAAGATGGTGACTTTAGTTCGGATTTAGCCCATATTGATCTATTAGGTCAACAATTTTCAATCCAACAGCAATTATTTCAAAACACTACTGTGAATCAATTTCAGCCATCAATTCTGACCTTTGAATTCGATCGACTTATTAGAAAAAAAATACCAATACTACCGTTAATGGATATTAATTATAAATTAGGCTTCGAAAGATTTGGAGATTGGGTAACTAAACCAGATTCTGTATGGGTTTCAGGCCCATCAAATATTATGGATACTCTTACTTATTTGCCTACTGAGAATTTTAAAAAAAACAAAGTTGATAAGCTCATTAACGAAAGACTTAGATTAAGGGAAATTCCACAATTAAAATTTGATTTTAGTTATGTAAAAGTAACCGCTTTAGTTAACAGATTCACTGAAAAAACATTGGAAACTTTTGTTAATATTAAAAACTTACCTGATTCATTAATAATTAAACTCTTTCCTCAAAGCGTTCAGACTACATTCATCGTTTTAATTGATAACATTGAGGAAATTAAATCGAGTGATTTTTTATTCTATTGTGATTTTAATGACACTAAGAACGGAATCTCTAATTCCCTAAACGTAAAACTTGATAATCATCCTCAGGGTGTAAGAAATATCAGATGGAGTCCTAGTAAACTAGATTATCTTATTCGTCAATGAAAATAATCGGATTAACAGGCGGTATTGGTAGCGGTAAATCTAAGGTACTCAATGTATTTAAATCACTCGGAGTCCCTTGTTATGAATCTGATAAAGCAGCAAAAAAAATAATGATAAACGATCAAGATTTAAGTAATCAAATTAAAAGTGTTTTTGGAAGCGATATTTACATTGGAAATCAGCTCGATACTAAAAAACTAGCAAATTTAGTTTTTAACGATAGAGCTAAATTAGCTATCCTGAATGCGATCGTTCATCCTAAAGTTACGGAAGACTTTATATCATTTACATCCAAACAAAAAGGTCCGTATATTATTAAAGAAGCAGCAATTTTAATAGAATCTGAAGCATATAAAAATTGTGATTTAATCATATTGGTTACTGCGCCTAAATCCGATAGAGTCGATAGAATATTTAGAAGAGATGGAACACCTTATAATGATATATATAAAAGAATGAGTAATCAATGGAATGACGAAAAAAAAATTCCTTACTCCGATTTCATTATTGATAATAAAGTCTGGGAGAAAACCACTCAACAAATTGCCGACATTCATCGAAAACTATTAACTCAATCTTATAAATAGTAAACTAAATATCTTTACTTTTTACAATACTATATTTTAATTAATTTACTTTTATTAATATTTTTAAGTTTGAAAAGAAATTTTTTCATTTTGTTGGTTGGTTTGATGGTGTCATCTATTGTTGCCGTAACAGTTGTTCAGGCTTATTGGATTTCATCTGCTTGGAAAAACAAGGAAGAAGAGTTTAGTCTTGCAGTCAGCCAATCCCTAAAGTCGGTTTCAGTCAAAGTACAAGAGCAAGAGATTTCTGACTATATATTAGCATTTCAACAGCTTATTGATTCAGTGGGCACTCCAAATGATTCAAATTTTACAGATGTTTTTCTATTTATGGATGATGATATTTCTTCAAACCTCACCTCATTTTATGCTTTTGGAATATTAGAAGAAGACTATAATATCAGTCTTTCTGAGGTTAGTCCAGGAATAGTAAGCGAAAACATAAAAGACTATAAAAAAGTCAAAACGACCACTATTTTAAGTAAAGAAAAAATTTTTAATCGAGAAAACAGGATTGCTACTTCTATTAAGAAACTAAAAACTGTAGAACGAATGAGTCTTTACGATCAGGCAATTTATCGTTCTGCTTTTGCGGATTATTCAAGTACTATTCCTATTCATGTACGAATTAATTCAAACGAACTTAAATTATTACTTGATCAAGAGTTTAACGATAGGAGCATCTTAACCAATTACGAGTTTGGTATTTATAACAATGGTCTCGCAACCAAAGTTGTATCAAATAATTATTCTGAGAAGCGCAAAGGACCAAAATATGAAACACCTATCTTTATGACAAGTCAGGATGGCTTTAGTCCCTATAAATTAGTTGTCTTTTTCCCGGATAGAGATCAATTCGTTTTTTCTTCTATTCTTAGTGTTGCTGGGCTGTCTTTTTTCCTAACGGTATTCATTATAATTGTTTCGACAACTGCAATCTATCAGATTATACGCCAGAAAAAGATATCTGAGATGAAATCTGATTTTATTAATAATATGTCTCATGAATTTAAAACTCCGATAGCAACAATCAATCTAGCCTTGGATGCAATTTCAAGTTCGAAACCGAGGAGTTTTACAAATAAAGTACCTCAATACGTTCAAATGATTAGAGAGGAAAACCAACGCATGTTATCTCAAGTAGAAAATGTATTAATGATTTCACGATTGGAGAAAAGTACTTCTCCGATTGTATTAAGTGAAATTGATCTTCATCTTACTATTGAAAATGCGATACGTCATATAGATTTGATAGTTAGACACCAGAGGGGAGAAATAAAAACCTTTCTAAATGCTTCAAACACTATGTTTAAAGGAAACTTAAATCACTTTACTAACGTAATTGTTAACATTCTCGATAATGCAATTAAATATTCTGAAAAAAAACCAGTTATCAAAATTGGTACTGCCAATTCTGAAAATGGCATAGAATTAAGAATTACAGATGAAGGAATAGGTATGGATATTGCAACCCAAAAACATGTTTTTGAAAAATTTTACCGATTACAAAGTGGGAATATACATAATATAAAAGGACATGGGCTAGGATTGTCATATGTAAAAAAAATAGTTGATATTCATGGGGGAAATATTATAGTTAAAAGTAAAGTCGGTCATGGAACAACTTTTTTAATAAAATTACCTTGCTTTTGAATCTATAAAGTCCAAATAATGAATACTGAAAATAAAAAAATATTAATTGTAGAAGATGACTATAACTTTGGTAGTATACTCAAGGATTATTTAATTTTAAATGACTATCACGTAGTACTTGCGAAAAATGGAATTGAAGGCTTTGAAAAATTCAATAAAGACGATTTTGACTTGTGTATATTAGATGTAATGATGCCCTATAAAGATGGCTTTACATTGGCTGTGGAAATTAGGCAAAAGGATGAGGAGATTCCTATTATTTTTCTAACCGCAAAAACCCTAAAGGATGATGTTTTAAAAGGGTTTAAAATAGGTGCAGATGACTACCTTACAAAGCCCTTTGACTCCGAAGTCCTATTGGCTAAGATTAAAGCTATTTTAAACCGCAAGAATTTTATAAATGTTCCTGCTACTGAAAACTATGAATTTTCTATTGGTAAATTTAAATTCAATTCCAAACTCCGTTCCCTTAAAAAAGCTGGAATTGAACCTATAAGACTTTCACCTAAAGAAAATCAACTTTTAAGACTTTTAGTACTTCACTTAAATGACCTTTTACCGCGTGAAATGGCTCTAAATAAAATATGGAGAGATGACAATTACTTCACCTCTCGAAGTATGGATGTATACATTGCTAAACTTAGAAAGTATCTTAGAGAGGACACTAATGTTGAAATCTTAAATATTCATGGAGAGGGATTTAGGTTAGTAGTGTCTGAATAAAATAGTTAATTATTTATTACGTGGATGAAATTTTTCCATTACTTTTTTGAGATGTTTGTTGTTTAAATGAGTATATATCTCGGTTGTCGTTATACTCTCATGCCCTAATAAAAGTTGAATCGACCTAAGGTCTGCTCCGTTTTCTAAAAGGTGAGTTGCAAAAGAGTGTCTGAAAGTATGTGGACTAATTTTCTTCTTAATTCCTACATTATAAGCAGCATTTCTGACGATTGTGAAAATCATTGCTCGGGAAATTTTTCTTCCATTACGATTCAAAAATAATATATCTTCAAACTTTTTTTTTATTTTCCTTGATTGACGAATTTCATCAGTATAGATTTGAATGAATTTCTTTGAGTAGCTTCCCATTGGAACTAATCTTTGTTTGTCTCCTTTTCCAGTCACTCGAATAATATTTTCTTTAAAAAAAATATTTGAAAGGGTCAATCCAACCAATTCACTTACTCGTAATCCACTTCCATATAGGGTTTCAATAATAGCCCGGTTGCGATGTCCTTGGGTTTGATCCAACGAAATCCCATCGAGAATTTTTTCTATTTCATTTAAGTTAAGAGTTTCGGGGAGTTTCCTACCTAGTTTAGGGGTTTCGATTAAATCAGCAGGTGAATTATCACGGTAGTTTTCAAAAATTAAAAAATTAAAAAAACTTTTTATGGCTGATATACGTCTTGCTTGACTATTGACTCCAATTAATTTTGACTGATTGTAAATGAATTGTTGTACGGTCTCTCTAGAGCAATTTTTAGGCTTTTCTTCTATTTTACTCTCTTCGATAAAATCCACCAAAGCATTAATATCATTAGAGTAATTTACTACTGTATTTTCGGAAAGCCCTCGTTCTATTCTAAGATAAAATTCAAAGTCTTTGATAAGTAATTTCCAACTCAACTCTTCTTTTTTATTTTAAAAATTTAATCTTTTTTAAAAATTTGTATCCTATTCAATTCTATGTTATTAAGTCTATAATTTAAGTTTTTAAATTTTATTTAATTTAGCAAAAATTTTAAAATTGAAAATAGCAATAATTAATGGTCCTAATTTAAATCTTTTGGGTACTAGAGAGCCTGGAGTTTACGGAAAACAGACTTTTGAAGAATATTTTAAAATATTGGTTAATGATTATCCTGATATATCCTTTGACTATTTTCAATCCAATATTGAAGGCGCTCTAATCGATCAAATCCAAAAAGTTGGATTTTCCTTTGATGGCATCCTTTTAAACTCCGCTGCATATACTCATACCTCTGTTGGTATTGGGGATGCAGTTAAAGCCATTAATGCCCCAGTAATCGAAGTACATATTTCGAATACTTTTTCAAGAGAGGATTTCAGACACAAATCTTATATTACTCCTGCAGCAAAAGGCATAATTGTGGGTTTTGGTTTGGATAGCTATCGTCTTGGTATTGAGGCTTTAGTAAGATCTTAGAGGTGAATTACTTCACCGTAAGCGTCAGCAACTGCTTCCATTACTGCCTCACTCATTGTAGGGTGAGGGTGAACCGTTTTTAATACTTCATGGCCTGTAGTTTCAAGTTTTCTTCCTAATACAGCTTCAGCAATCATATCAGTTACTCCAACACCAATCATGTGACAACCCAGCCATTCTCCATATTTGGCATCAAAGATAACTTTGACAAAACCTTCAGAGGTTCCCCCAGCTTGAGCTTTCCCAGAGGCAGAAAATGGGAATTTACCAACTTTAATTTCAAGTCCTTTTTGTTTGGCTTGAGCTTCTGTCAACCCCACAGATGCAACTTCCGGAAAACAGTAGGTACATCCAGGAATATTTCCGTAGTCAATAGGCTCTACATGGTGACCAGCTATTTTCTCAACGCAAAGAATCCCTTCAGCAGATGCAACATGTGCGAGTGACTGACCCGAGGTAATATCTCCAATAGCATAATAACCAGGAAGATTTGTTTGGTAAAAGTCATTCACCATGATTTTATCTCTGTCAACTGCAATACCTACTTCTTCGATACCTAAATTTTCAATATTCGATTTGATTCCCACAGCAGAGAGAACCACGTCCGCTGTGAGAGTTTCCTCACCTTTCGCAGTTTTTACCGTTGCTTTAACTTGCTTACCTGAAGTGTCAACCCCAGTAACCTCAGAATTGGTCAAGATTTTTATTCCACTTTTTTTGAAACTTTTTTCTAATAGTTTTGAAACTTCATAGTCCTCAACTGGTGCAATTCTATCCACAAATTCTACAAGAGTGACATCTGTTCCCATAGCATTATAAAAATAAGCGAACTCAATTCCAATAGCTCCTGAACCGACAATAATTAATTTTTTAGGTTGTTTTGGTAACGTCATTGCCTCACGATAACCTATAATTTTTTTTCCATCTTGAGGTAAACTAGGTAATTCTCGTGAGCGAGCTCCAGTAGCTATTATTATATTTTTTGCTTTGTACTCCAATGTTTTTTCGTTAACTGTAACACTTATGTTTTTACCTGAAAGAACTTTTCCATGTCCAGTTAGGACATCAATCTTATTTTTTTTCATTAAAAACTGAACCCCTTTGCTCATTCCTCCAGCAACATTTCTACTTCTATTAACAACAGCATCAAAATTTTTATCAAATTCTTTAACAGTCAAACCGTAATCTTCGGCATGTTTTAAGTAATTAAAAACTTGAGCAGATTTAAGGAGCGCCTTGGTTGGGATACATCCCCAGTTAAGACAAACTCCTCCTAGGCTTTCTTTTTCAACAATGGCTGTTTTCAGTCCTAGTTGAGAAGCTCGTATAGCGGTAACATATCCTCCGGGGCCACTTCCTATTATTACTACATCATATTCTTTCATCAAAATTCAAGTTTAATTTCTTTACAAATTTAATAAACTGAAAGCTATTTGTTATTATTAATTAATTCTTCAACTCCTTAAAAGAAATACTTACCGAATTTACACAGTAGCGCAAGCCAGTTGAGGTAGGACCATCATTAAAAACATGACCTTGGTGTCCTCCACAATTGGCGCAAACAATTTCAGTTCTTGTCATCCCTGCGGAATGATCGGGTATCTCTTTTATGGATCTATCAATCACACTATCATAACTAGGCCAACCACAATTGCTTTCAAACTTGCTTTCACTACTATATAGTGGCTCACCGCAACCCTTGCACAAATAAGTACCTTTTTGATAATGATCGTTGTATTTACCACTAAAAGGGAATTCAGTTCCTTTCTGTCTTAAAACTTTAAATTCTTTTTCAGAAAGTTCTGATTTCCAATCTTTCTCCGATTTTTGTAAGGGATAATTATTTTTTCTTCTCATTAGAGATAAAGTTAAGTGCAGCAGAATTAATACAATGCCTTTTTCCAGTAGTCTCTTTTGGACCATCTTTGAAAACATGACCAAGGTGCCCTCCACATTTGCTACATTTTAATTCAGTTCGAGCATAACCAAGTTTGTAATCTACATCATACTCAATACTACCTTTAATAGCACGATCAAATGAAGGCCAACCACAATTAGATTCGTATTTATTATCTGATTTGTAAAGGGGAGCATCACATCCAGCGCAGTTATAGGTTCCGTTCCCCTTGTGTTTGTTGTATTTTCCAGTAAAAGGATACTCTGTTGCTGCTTTTCTTAATACCATATAAGACATTTTTGGTAAATCAGACTGCCACTCCCAATCTGTCTTTTTGTATTCGTAATTCTTTTTTTTCTGGGATTCACTGTCCTGAGCCACTCCTAGAAAACTAATTAAAGCAATAGAAATCAATGATATAATTGTTTTTTTTATTTTCATTTATTGAAATCTAAATTTATTCCAAAGGTAAGTGTTAAAAAAAAAATAAAATAATAATTCATTACAAAACAAATGAATTCATACATTGTACTTTTTGACAATAGAATGAATGAGAAATAGAATTAAACTCCAAAAGGGAAACAAAAAATTAATTAATGCATGGGCGTTCTACGATTGGGCTAATTCAGTATATCCTTTGGTTATAACTTCAACAGTTTTTCCGATTTACTATACTACAATTTCTGATGATATAACTTCGATAGAGTTTTTGGGTTATCATTTTAAGAATACTGCATTAATCAGTTTTGTGACAGCGATGGCATTTGTGGTAGTTGCATTCAATTCCCCAATATTATCTGGTATTGCCGATTATGTAGGCAACAAAAAACGTTTCATGAAAATTTTTGTTTATACAGGTTCAATTTCCTGTATGGGGCTTTATTTTTTTCAATTAGACAATCTCTATATGGGACTGTTTTTTTACTTTTTAGCTTTAATAGGGTTTTGGGCCAGTTTGGTTTTTTACAATTCCTACCTCCCAGATATTGCTCATCCAGATCAGCAAGATTTTGCAAGTGCCAGAGGCTATTCCATGGGTTATATTGGAAGTGTTTTATTATTAATTTTTAATTTATCCATGGTTTTACAACCAGATTGGTATGGGATCACAGGTACTACAACTGAAGCTTCTATGAAAGCTATGAAATATTCATTTGTTACTGTTGGCCTATGGTGGGCATTATTTAGTCAGTATTCGTTTTACCACTTACCGAAGGGTAATAGTTTGGGTAAAATAAATAAAAAAGTTATTTTAAATGGTTTTTCAGAGCTTAAAAGTGTTTGGATTCAATTGAATGATTACCCTAATTTAAAGAAATTTCTTCCCGCTTTTTTTGTTTACAGTACAGCCATTCAGACAGTTGTTTTAATAGCTACTTATTTTGGAGAAGAGGAAATTACTTGGACTAGTACTCAAGAGAAAACCATTGGATTAATTATTAGTATACTGTTGATTCAAATTGTTGCTATTTTTGGCGCTTATGGTACGGCAAGTGCCGCAAAGAAATATGGAAATATTACTACCTTGATAGGGATTAATTGTATTTGGGCTGTACTTTGTGTATTTGCCTTTTTTATCCGAACGCCATTGGAATTTTATATTGCTGCCGCTGGAGTAGGTATGGTTATGGGAGGTATACAATCCCTTTCCCGCTCAACTTATTCAAAATTGATACCTGAAACAAAAAACACTACGTCTTACTTTAGTTTTTACGACGTTACTCAAAAAGTTGGAATTATTATAGGTATGGCAATGTTTGGCTTTATTGATCAAATGACAGGTAGTATGCGAAACGCTATTTTGTTTTTCCTTATACTTTTTATCACAGGGGCATTACTTTTGACTAGAATCCCGAATCGTTTTTTAAAAAAAAATTAGAGGAATAAGTTAAAAATCGTTTTGGCATAACAATTGAACATATTTAAAAGGTAATTATATGTGATACAATTAATTCAATTTATTCTATAATGTTACCCATTTATAATGACAATATGTCTGATTATACAAATTATGGCCAAATCTAATATCACTTCATTTGACAACTTGACACTCCAGGATATTGAAGCGGAGGCTGAATTGATCCCACTACTGACTCCAGAAGACGAGGAAGCACTTAAAAATGAAGATTTACCTGATCAAGTTCCTATTCTCCCATTAAGAAATACTGTTTTATTTCCTGGTGTTGTTATACCAATTACTGCTGGAAGAGATAAATCTATTCAGCTAATCAAAGATGCTAACAATTCTGATAAAATTATTGGAGTTGTTGCTCAAAAGGATAAGAGTATAGAGAATCCCTCACCATCTGACCTTTATTCACTTGGGACTGTTGCGCAAATTTTAAGGGTATTAAAAATGCCCGACGGAAATACTACGGTAATTATTCAAGGAAAAAAGCGATTTGAGATTAAAAGTATTGTTGAGGAGAAACCGTATTTAAAAGCGTCCATTAAACCAGTAAAGGAGAATACTCCGGATGAAAGCGATTCTGAGTTTAAAGCAACTATTGATTCAATTAAAGAATTGGCGCTACAAATTATCCAAGAGAACCCCAATATTCCATCTGAGGCTTCTTTTGCCATTAAAAATATTCAAAGCCATGCTTTTTTGATCAATTTCGTTTCATCCAATATGAATTTAACAGTCAATGAGAAACAAGAAATACTTTCTATTGTCGACTTGCAAAAGCGCGCTATAGCTTGTCTGAAATTAATGAATCTAGAGTATCAGAAGTTAGCTCTCAAAAATGATATTCAATCTAGAGTAAGAAATGATTTGGACCAACAACAGCGAGAGTATTATTTGAATCAACAAATGAAAACGATTCAAGAGGAATTAGGTGTAGTTTCTTACGAGCAGGAAATTGATGATATGCGTCAGCGAGCGAAAACTAAAAAGTGGGAAGATGAAGTAGGAAGACAATTTGAAAAAGAATTGAGCAAACTGCAAAGGATGAATTCTCAAGTTGCAGAATATTCAGTTCAAAGGAATTACTTAGACCTCTTCTTAGATTTACCGTGGAATGAATTTTCAAATGATAATTTTAATCTTAAAAAAGCTCAGAAAATTCTTGATCGTGATCATTTTGGATTAGATGATGTAAAAAAACGTATAATAGAACATCTAGCGGTTTTAAAATTAAGAAACGACATGAAATCACCCATTTTATGTCTTTATGGCCCCCCAGGGGTTGGTAAAACTTCTTTGGGAAAATCCATTGCTGAGGCATTAGGCAGATCATATGTGAGAATTTCTCTGGGAGGAATGAGAGACGAGGCTGAAATAAGGGGACATCGCAAAACCTATATTGGTGCTTTACCAGGACGTATAATTCAGAGTATTAAAAAAGCAGGTACTTCTAACCCAGTATTTGTCTTAGATGAAATTGATAAGATCAATTCTGGTGTGCAAGGTGACCCAGCCTCTGCATTACTTGAAGTATTAGATCCAGAGCAAAATGGAGCCTTCTACGATAACTTTTTAGAAATGGGTTATGACCTTTCTAAAGTGATGTTTATAGCTACGTCCAATAGTCTTTCTCCTATACAACCTGCCTTGCGAGACCGAATGGAGATTATCAATATCTCAGGATATACTCTAGAAGAAAAGTCTGTCATAGCGAGAAGACACTTATTGCCCAAGCAATTGAAAGAACATGGACTGGATAAATACCATTTGTCATTAGGAAAAGTAATTTTAGATAAAATTGTTGAAGGATACACTCGAGAGTCTGGAGTGAGAGGATTGGAAAAACAAATAGCTAGAGCAGTTCGTTATGCAGCAAAGTCTATTGCCATGGAAGAGGAATACAAAATACGCCCTAAAGCAGATCATTTGGTTGAAATTTTAGGACCTGAAAAGGTTCATCGTGACCTTTATGAAAACAACAATGTTGCAGGAGTCGTAACAGGTCTAGCTTGGACTTCGGTGGGTGGAGATATTTTATTCATTGAATCTGCCATTTCTGACGGTAAAGGACAGTTGTCAATTACTGGTAACTTGGGTAAGGTTATGAAGGAATCAGCAACAATAGCTATGGAGTTTATCAAATCCAAAAAAGAATTTCTTGGATTAGAAAAATTTGCATTCGACAAATACAATATTCATATTCACGTTCCAGAGGGTGCTACCCCTAAAGATGGTCCGAGTGCGGGGATTACCATGTTGACTTCTTTGGTTTCTTTACTTACCCAAAAAAAGGTTAAAAGTAAGTTGGCTATGACTGGAGAAATTACACTTAGAGGTAAGGTATTGCCTGTTGGAGGGATCAAAGAAAAAATATTAGCTGCCAAACGATCTAAAATAAAAGAAATTATTTTAAGTGAAGATAACAGAAAGGATGTTGATGAGATTAATCAGAAATATTTAAGAGGTTTGACATTTCATTACGTCAAAGAAATGAAAGAAGTCATAGGTTTTGCTGTTCTCTCAAGAAAAGTAAAGCATCCTAAAATATTTAAAACATAGACTATTGGATAAAGCAATTATTGCAATCGATGGATTTGCTTCAACGGGTAAAAGTACATTAGGAAAGATGCTTTCAAAGTTTATAGGTTTACCTTACATAGATTCAGGAGCATTATTCCGCGGTATTACATTTTTAGCTTTAGAAAAAGGATGGATTGTAAATAACATTATTGACGAAATATCTATTGAGGAGGGGTTACAAGAAGTTAAAATTAGCTTTGATCCCTTAACTAATTCACTTAATTTGAACAAAAGAGATATTACTGATAAAATAAGGAGTAAGTCGGTTTCTTCAAATGTTAGCCAAATTTCAAAACTAGTGTTTGTTCGTTCTTTTTTGTTAAAACAGCAGAGATTAATGGGGGATAGTTATGGTTTGATTATGGATGGAAGAGATATTGGAACTGTAGTTTTTCCTAACGCAGACTTCAAATTTTTTTTTACTGCTAAACCTGAAGTTAGAGCACGTCGACGGTGGGAAGAAATGAAAGCTGATGGATATTCATTGAGCTATAATGAGGTCTTAAAAAACATTTTATATCGAGACAAGACAGATACAGAAAGAAAAGTTTCCCCTTTAAAAAAAGCTACTGATGCCATTAAAATAGACACAACAAATCTATCACTAGATCAAGCTTTCGAAATTTTAGTTGCTAAAATAAACTGTAAATAAAATTAACTTAAATTTTTGTTAATAGTGAGATTCCTACTAAATTTGCAATCCCCATATTGGTAGGGATAAAAATGGGGTAAAAAAAATTTATTAACTCCTTCTGTTGTTTCAGTTGATTTTCCCGAATGGCAGAATACAAATACATCACAGCGACATGGCTGAGAAAAAAACATCTACAGCAGCAAAGAAAACTACAGCAGCAAAGAAAACTACAGCAGCAAAGAAAACTACAGCAGCAAAGAAAACTACAGCAGCAAAGAAAACTACAGCAGCAAAGAAAACTACAGCAGCAAAGAAAACTACAGCAGCAAAGAAAACTACAGCAGTAAAGAAAACTACAGCGGCAAAGAAAACTGAATCAGTAAGTAAAACTCCATTAATAAAGAATATTTCAACAAATAATACTCAGGAAGAAACTGAGAATTTAAATACCATTGTCAAAAAAACTGACTCAAAGCCAACCAATCAAAAGGTAGATGATTTTCTTGAAAACTTTAATTGGCATAACTATCAAGAAGGAATAGATTTAATTGAAGATGACCAACTTCAAGAATTTGAATTACTCGTTGATGAAAACTTTGTTGATACTTCTGATGATGATGTTCTTGATGGAATTATCGTTCACCTAACTGATCGTGAGGCAATAATTGATATTAACGCAAAATCAGAGGGGGTAATTTCATTGAATGAGTTTAGGTATAATCCAAACCTTAAGGTTGGTGATAAAGTTGAAGTTATTGTTGATATTCGAGAGGATAAGACAGGTCAATTAATACTTTCTCACAGAAAAGCAAGAGTAATTAAAGCATGGGATCGTGTAAATAATGCTCATGACAATGGGGAAATTGTTAATGGATTTGTCAAGTGTAGAACAAAAGGAGGGATGATAGTGGATGTTTTTGGAATAGAAGCTTTTTTGCCCGGCTCCCAAATTGATGTAAAGCCTATTCGTGATTATGATCAATATGTTGACAAGACAATGGAATTCAAAGTGGTTAAAATTAATCATGAATTCAAAAATGTTGTTGTTTCTCACAAAGCACTCATTGAAGCTGATCTTGAAGAACAAAAGAAAGAGATTATAGGACAGCTTGAAAAGGGACAAGTACTTGAGGGAATGGTCAAAAATATAACATCATATGGTGTTTTTGTTGATCTAGGAGGTGTTGACGGTTTAATACATATAACGGATCTTTCTTGGAGTAGAATTAACCATCCTAATGAGATTTTAGAGCTCGATCAAAAAATAAATGTTGTTATATTAGATTTTGACGATGATAAATCTAGAATACAGTTAGGTTTAAAGCAATTAAGCTCTCACCCTTGGGATCGATTGAGTAATGAAATCAAAGAAGGTGATAAATTAAAAGGTAAAGTAGTTGTAATAGCTGATTACGGAGCTTTTATTGAAATTGAAGAAGGTGTTGAGGGACTTGTTCACGTTTCAGAAATGTCATGGTCAACTCACTTGAGATCCGCTCAAGATTTTGTCAACGTTGGTGATGAAGTTGAGGCTGTACTGTTGAGTATAGATCGCGAAACTAGAAAAATGTCATTGGGTTTAAAACAACTATCGACTGACCCTTGGACAGATATTACTTCTAAATATCCGGTTGGTTCTAACCACAGAGGAATAGTTAGAAATTTTACAAACTTTGGAGTATTTATTGAATTGGAGGAGGGAGTGGATGGACTAGTCTATATATCAGATTTATCCTGGACAAAAAAAATCAAGCATCCCTCTGAGGTTTTAACCCTGACTGATCAAATTGATGTCGTTGTTTTAGAACTTGATGTGGAAGGACGAAAACTCAGTCTCGGTCATAAACAAACTAAAGAAAACCCTTGGGATGGATATGCTAACGAATTTTCCATTGATAGTGTTCATAAAGTTTCAATCACTGAAATTGTTGAAAAAGGAGCAACTATCAAATTCAATGAAGATGTAATTGCTTTTGTGCCTTCCCGTCACATGGATAAAGAAGATGGATCTAAGCTTAAAAAAGGAGAGGTAGCGGAATTCAAGATAATTGAGTTTAATAAGGAATTTAAGCGGGTAGTTGCTTCCCATACTAATCTATTTAAAGAACAGGAAAAGAAGAATTTTAAAAAAGCAGTCAAAAATCTTAAAGAAAGCAATAGCGAGAAAACTACTTTAGGCGACTTAGGTGCCTTAGCTGACTTAAAGAAAAAAATGAAAGATACTTAAAGCTTCCTAATTTTTGGCGATAAATAAACCCTCCCTATCAGGAAGGGTTTTTTGTTTAATGGATTAATTAAAAAGTGATATTTTTGTCCTATGTCTTCCAAGATACTTTTGTCATCAAAAAAAATTGATATCATCCTAAATCGATTGGCGTGCCAATTAATTGAAAAGTATCCAGATTTTAACCAAGTTGTATTGGTGGGTTTACAGCCTAGGGGAATTTTCTTACTCGATCGTTTAGTGACTTTACTAGAAAATGATTACGCCTTGGGTAAAGTGATATCAGGAAAACTTGACATAACATTTTTTAGGGATGATTTTAGAAGGTTTGATAAAACACTTTCGGCTTCTTCATCTCAAATGGAGGTTGTAATTGAAGGGAAATCCGTAGTTATAATCGATGACGTTTTATTTACTGGAAGAAGTATACGAGCCGCCCTTACATCGTTAGATAATTATGGCCGACCTTTAGATATTCAGTTATTGGTTCTTATTGACAGAAGATTTAGCCGTCATTTACCTATTCAGCCAGATTTTATAGGAGCGCAAGTCGATGCCTTAGAAGGAGATAAGGTTAGGGTTCAGTGGAAGGATCAAAAACAAAATGACGCAGTATTTATAGAAAAAAAATAATGGAATGAAAAAATTAAGTGTCAATCATTTACTTGGAATCAAGTATCTTAAAGAACAAGATATTCACTCAATTTTTGAAACTGCTATCCATTTTAAAGAGGTAATAAATCGTCCAATTAAAAAAGTCCCAAGCCTACGTGATATTACCATTGCCAATCTTTTTTTTGAAAATAGTACTAGAACCAAACTTTCATTCGAATTAGCAGAAAAAAGACTTAGTGCTGATGTTATAAACTTTTCTGCCTCAAAATCATCTGTAAGTAAAGGCGAAACCCTCATTGATACAGTAAATAATATTTTAGCAATGAAGGTTGATGTTGTGGTTATGCGACACCCAAATCCTGGTGCTGCATTATTCTTGTCGCAAAATGTAGATGCATGCATAATAAACGCAGGAGACGGAACCCACGAACACCCCTCACAAGCTTTATTAGATATTTTCTCCATTAAAGAAGAACTTGGTGATATAAATGGTAAGAGAATTGCTATAGTAGGAGATATATTGCACTCTAGAGTAGCACTCTCCAATATATTTGCGCTTAAAATGCTAGGAGCTGAGGTTAGACTTTGTGGTCCTAAATCACTAATCCCAAAACATATTCATTCATTAGGAGTCACAGTTAGTACTGATTTAATGAAAACTCTTAAGTGGTGTGATGCCGTTAATATGTTGAGAGTTCAAAACGAAAGAATGGACCTGAATTACTTTCCCTCAAACAGAGAGTATTCTCAACTTTACGGTTTAAATCTTAAAAAACTTGAAAGCATAAAAAAAGAAATAGTCATTCTCCATCCAGGCCCTATAAATCGAGGCGTTGAAATCACCTCCGACGTAGCGGATTCTAAAAATTCTATTATTCTCGATCAAGTAGAAAATGGTTTAGCAATTAGGATGGCCATAATTTATCTTCTTGTCGCTAAGCTTAATATTCCGCAGGTATGATAATAAATCAAATTCACGATACTTATCTATACTTAAAACTCCAATCTGATATCTTTTCTAAATCCGATCTTGGTATCCCTGATAAAAATCCAATTGATATCGTTTTAGAATTAGATCATTTAAAAGAAGTTAGCAATTTGCTTCTCGGTATTCTTTTAGATTTAAATAAAGATCAAACTTTAAAAGGATACTGTTTGGTAGTCGTTAAATCAGACTTAAATGGTTTTTCTAAATCAGATTCCCTCATTGTTGTACCGACTCTTTCGGAGGCTGAGGACTATATTCAAATGGAGCAAATTCAAAGAGATTTAGGACTTTAATATGAAGTTATCAATTCTAGGCTGCAATTCAGCCACCCCATTGGAAAACTTACATACTACTTCTCAACTTCTCGAGCTTAAAGATCATCTTTTTTTAATTGATTGCGGGGAAGGTACTCAGATTCAACTCCGCCGTCAAAAAATTAAGTTTTCAAGAATAAAACATATTTTTATTTCCCATTTACACGGCGATCATTTTTATGGTTTGGTAGGATTGATCAGTACTTTTAGACTTTTAGGAAGGACTTCAGACCTAAATGTATATGGTCCCAAGGGGATTAAAGAAATTATTACACTTCAACTAAAACTTGCCAATTCATGGACTAATTATAATTTATTTTTCCATGAGTTGGAAAGCAAGACATCTCAAATCATATTTGAGGACGACGGTCTCAGAGTATCGACCATTCCTTTATATCATCGCGTTTATACGAATGGTTTTTTATTTAGAGAAAAACCAGGAATAAGGTTGTTAGATAATAAGAAAATAAAGGATTTTAAGATTGAACCTTACGATTATCAAAATCTAAAGCTGGGTAAAGATTTAATTTCAGAAGAAGGAAAAATAATTCGAAATGATGTACTCACTTTGGATCCTCATTCTGTTAAAACCTATGCATTTTGTAGTGATACTGCTTATAATGACAGTATCATACCACAAATTAAATATGTTGATTTGTTGTACCACGAGGCTACCTTTTTAGATTCACATGAAAATTTGGCGAAAAAAACCATGCACAGTACGGCTAAACAAGCAGCTAAAATTGCAAAGTTAGCTCAGGTTAAACGATTAGTTTTAGGTCATTTTTCAAGTAGGTATAAAGATAAAAATCAATTCATAATAGAGGCTAAGTCAGTTTTCGATAGTGTTGAATTAGCCTCAGATGGTAAAGTCATTCAACTCTAATTTGACATATAAATTGTAAATTTGAATATTCTAAAAAGAATTTTAGCATCATGAAACCCAATTTGGCAGATTTGCGAAAATCCTATGATAAAGGCAGCTTAGAAATTAATGCTGTGATTGACCACCCCATAAATTTGTTTGAGACCTGGTTCAAAGAAGCAGAGCAGTCAGACTTCATAGAAGAAGCTAATGCAATGACTTTATCTACATTAGGTAAAAGTGGTTTTCCTAAGTCTAGAGTTGTTCTTCTAAAAGGATTTTCAGAAGAGGGTTTTGTTTTTTTTACTAATTATGAGAGTGAGAAAGGTCGGTCTATGTTAAGCAATCCAAAGGTGGGAATTACTTTTTTTTGGCCATCTTTAGAGCGTCAAATTATTATCAAGGGTAATGCTGAAAAGATTTCCTCAGCTAGATCAGATGACTATTTTAATTCTCGCCCAAGAGGAAGTCAGTTGGGTGCATTAGCTTCTCCACAGAGTTCAGTAATCCCCAATAGACAATTTTTGCAGGATCGATTAGCAGCCTTAATGGATGAATATCAAAATAAACCTATTCCACGCCCTGATCATTGGGGAGGTATTGTTGTTAAACCTGTTCAGATTGAGTTTTGGCAAGGTCGCCCAAATCGTTTACATGACAGAA